>Ga0265296_1000864_pt1 | contig 39759 bp, 27 predicted proteins | sample MunlanPumphouse1_FD_189073 | JGI IMG/M metagenome (GOLD analysis project Ga0265296, IMG submission 189073) | Groundwater microbial communities from a municipal landfill in Southern Ontario, Canada - Pumphouse #1 | ecosystem: Environmental > Aquatic > Deep subsurface > Groundwater | place...
AATGTGGGAGCTGGCTTGCCTGCGATAGCGGTCTATCAGCCGCCAAACATAGTGACTGAACCACCGCTATCGCGGGCAAACCCGCTCCCACAGGGGATCTTGGCCAAGCACAAATTTGCGTCACACCAACAATCAAATGTGGGAGCTGACTTGCCTGCGATAGCGGTCTATCAGCCACCAAATATAGTTTCTGAACCACCACCATCGCGGGCAAGCCCGCTCCCACAGGGGATCTTTGCCAAGCACAAATTTGCGTCACACCGACAGTCAAATGTGGGAGCTGGCTTGCCTGCGATAGCGGTCTATCAGCCGCCAAACATAGTGACTGAACCACCGCTATCGCGGGCAAACCCGCTCCCACAGGGGATCTTGGCCAAGCACAAATTTGCGTCACACCGACAGTCAAATGTGGGAGCTGACCCGCCGCCCTACACCCAGCGAAAGCCCCGTTAATCGGGGCTTTTGCTTTTGGGCGCAGATAGAATGTACCAAGCAGTTAATTAGCTTGCTATCATTACCCCCCTGGACCATCACCCTCGGGCTTTCTCGACATGAAACACACACACCGCGCCACTGGCGCCTCTCGATTCCTGTTGCTGGGCTTGGGCGTCATTATCGTCCTGCTCGGCGTGGCCTTGGCTGTCGGCGGCGCAAAACTGCTGAGCCTGGGAGGCTCGGGCTACTTCCTGGTCGGCGGCGTGGTCATGGCCACCGCGGGACTGTTGATTGCACAGCGCAAACCGGCGGGTGCCTGGTTGTTCGCTGCCTTTCTGCTCGGCACTGCCGTGTGGGCTGTATTGGATGTAGGCCTGGTGTTCTGGCCACTGTTTTCGCGGCTGTTCATGTTCGCCGTTATTGGCCTGGCGGTAGCGCTGGTCTATCCGTGGCTGGCACCGGCCGCAGGCCGTGGTGCCTACGGTGTGGCGGGCGTGCTGGCGGTGGCGCTGGCCGTGGCGGCGGGCAATATGTTTGTCGCCCACCCCAGCGTCGCACCAAACGGCGATGGCCCAGGCTTGACACCCGTTGCGCCGGCAGAGGCGCAGAAGGACTGGGCACACTACGGCAACACCGAAGGCGGCAGCCGTTTTGCCGCCCTGGACCAGATCAATCGCAGCAACGTCGACAAGCTCAAGGTGGCCTGGACCTATCGCACCGGTGATGTGGCCATCAGCGACGGCAACGGCGCCGAAGATCAACTCACGCCCCTGCAGATCGGCAACAAGGTGTTTATCTGCACGCCCCATAACAACCTGATCGCGCTGGATGCCGATACCGGCAAAGAGCTGTGGAAGAACAGCATCAACGCCCAATCAGCGGTATGGCAGCGCTGCCGTGGCATGGCCTATTTCGACGCCAGTGCGCCAATCGCCCAACCGAACCAGGCCAACAGTTCGCCGATCATTGCCGCCAGCGTGCCCGCCGGTGCGCAATGCCAGCGACGCCTGTTGACCAATACCATCGATGCACGGCTGATTGCGGTGGATGCCGATACCGGTGAGTTCTGCGAAGGCTTTGGCAACCACGGCCAAGTGGATCTGAAAGCCGGCCTGGGCAATGTGCCGGACAGTTATTACCAGCTGTCCTCGGCGCCCTTGATGGCCGGCACCACCGTGGTGGTTGGCGGGCGCGTCGCCGATAACGTCCAGACCGATATGCCAGGCGGCGTGATCCGCGGTTTTGATGTGATCAGCGGGCAAATGCGCTGGGCGTTCGACCCGGGCAACCCTGAAGACAAGCAAGCGCCTGCCGCAGACAGTACCTATGTGCGCAGCACCCCCAACAGCTGGGCGCCGATGTCCTATGACCCGCTGATGAATACTGTATTCCTGCCGATGGGCAGCTCGTCCACCGATATCTATGGTGTCGAACGCACCCAGCTCAACCACAAATACGGCGCCTCCGTACTGGCGCTGGACGCCTCCACCGGTGAAGAAAAGTGGGTGTACCAGACCGTCCACAACGACCTCTGGGACTTCGACCTGCCGATGCAACCGAGCCTGATCGACTTCACCCAGGCCGACGGCAAGACCGTACCGGCCGTGGTGATCGGCACCAAGGCCGGGCAGATCTATGTACTGGACCGCGCCACCGGCAAGCCGCTGACCGCTGTAGAAGAAGTGCCCGTCAAGGCTGCCAATATTCCCAATGAGCCATACTCCCCCACCCAGCCAAGGTCCGTGGGCATGCCGCAGATCGGCGCGCAAACCCTGAGCGAATCGGACATGTGGGGCGCAACCCCCTATGACCAGTTGCTGTGCCGCATCGACTTCAAAAGCATGCGCTACGAAGGCTTGTACACCGCACCGGGTACCGATAAGTCACTGAGCTTCCCGGGTTCCCTGGGCGGTATGAACTGGGGCAGCATTTCCACCGACCCGGTGCATGGCTTTATCTTCGTCAACGATATGCGCCTGGGCCTGTGGATCCAGATGATCCCGTCGCAGAACAAGGCCCAGGCCTCCTCCGGTGGCGAAGCGCTGAACACCGGGATGGGCGCGGTCCCGCTCAAGGGCACGCCCTACGCCGTGAACAAAAACCGCTTCCTGTCGGTGGCCGGCATTCCGTGCCAGGCACCGCCATTCGGCACCTTGACCGCCATCGACATGAAAACCCAGAAAATTGCCTGGCAAGTACCCGTTGGCACGGTTGAAGACACCGGCCCACTGGGCATTCGCATGCACCTGCCGATCAAGGTGGGCCTGCCGACCCTGGGCGGTACCCTGTCCACCCAGGGCGGCCTGGTGTTTATCGCCGGCACCCAGGACTTCTACCTGCGCGCCTTCAACAGCGCCAATGGCGAAGAAGCCTGGAAAGCCCGCCTGCCCGTGGGCAGCCAGGGTGGGCCGATGACTTACGTGTCACCCAAGACCGGCAAGCAATATGTGGTCATCACGGCCGGTGGCGCGCGCCAGTCCACCGACCGTGGCGACTACGTAATCGCCTACGCCCTGCCTTGAGCCCCACGCGGCGCGTATGCGCCGCTGTTTGAAGGTGGGAGCCGGACTTCCCGGCTCCCACTGATAGTGTGATTTTTCCAGGAAGACCTCGCGTTGAATACTCTCTCTATCCGCTTGCTCGGCAGCCTGCTGCTGGGCGCCATATTGCCCGCCTACGGCAGCCCCCTCACCGGCGACTGGGGTGGGCTGCGCCATCAGCTCGACGAGCAAGGCATCAAGTTCACCGGCGACTACAGCGGCGAAACCGCCTATAACGCCCATGGCGGCCAGCATCGTTCGGCGCGTTACTCGCAAAACATCAAGCTTGGCGTGCAGCTGGACCTGGGCAAACTGTATGGCCTGCACAACGGTGACAAGATCCAACTGACGGTCAACGACCGCCGTGGCAATAGCGCCTCCGAGGATCTGGTGGGCAACCGCCTGCCGATCCAGGAAAACTACGGTGGGCTCTACACCCGCCTTACCGAGTTGAGTTATGAGCGCACCCTGTTCACCCCGGCGCTGAACCTCAAGCTCGGCTATATGGCCATGGGCAACGATCTGGGCGGCCTCGACAGCGGGATCCTGTGCAACTTCATGAACGCCGGTTTCTGCGGGCACCCGCTGAACATGTCCGGCGGCAGCGGTTGGACCAACTACCCCAACGCACACCTGGGCGCGCGGGTGAAGTACGACTTTTCGCCGGCCTGGCAATTGCGCGTGGCGGCGTTCAATGTCGACCCGCAAAGCAACGGCAACTCCAGCCGCGCCTGGCATGTGGGGCCCAAGCACACCACCGGCACCGTAGTGCCCATCGAACTGGTCTACAAGCACGCCAGCGAACTGCCCGGCGAGTACAAGCTCGGCTATTACTACGACAGCTCCAACGTGCAACGCATCGGCAGCGATAAACACGTCAGCGGCCGCGGCGGCCATTATCTGCTGATCGACCAGGCCCTGTGGAACTCCCAGACCTCGGAGGGCCGCACCTTGCATGCGTTCGGCCAGTACTCGGCCGCGAGCAAGGCAGCATCGCCCTTCAGCCGTTGGTACGGCGCCGGCCTGGTGCTGTACAAACCGTTCGCCGGCCGGCCACGGGACACCGTTGCCCTGGGATATGGCCGTGCGGTGCCCAACCCACGCAGCCGCGATGTGCTGCAACAGGCCGCAGAAGCCAGCGACAATGCTTTCCCCAACCTGGACAGTGCCGAACAGTTGCTCGAACTGAGTTACGGCTACCAAGCCACGCCTTGGCTGATCCTGCGCCCGGATGTGCAATACATCATTGAACCGGGGGCGTTTTCCGCGGAGAAGATCGACAACGCGCTGATACTGGGCCTGCAAGTGAAGGCGACGTTCTGAAGCGCAAGCTTTCAGGCAGTTGAATTAAGCTTGATCCGGGTTATCCGGTTGGAACACGATGGCGGACTTGAACCGTTGACGAAAGGACTGTCGTAATGTTCCCACTGGATATCTGGCTGACCTATAGCGCTGCCTGCCTGTTATTGGTGCTCTCCCCCGGACCGGACAATCTGCTGGCAATCGCCAGGGGCCTGAGCCAAGGGCGTATGGCCGCAGCCATTTCGGGGATCGCGTCAGGCACCGGGATTCTGTTTCACGTGGCTACGGCATCGCTGGGCTTGACCCTGCTGATGCAAACATCCGCCGTGGCCTTCTGGGTGGTCAAGGTAATCGGCGCCAGCTACCTGTTATGGCTGGGCATCAAGGTCCTGCGCTCGCGCAGCCTGATCAACTTCAAGCCGGCGGCGCGGCAACCGCTCAAAAGCATCTTCCTCACTGGCTTCCTGTCGGCGGCGCTGAACCCCAAGCCGGGGCTGTTTGTGCTCGCATTCATCCCCCAGTTCGTCAACCCGTCGTTGGGCTCGGTCACCGTGCAGATGATGGTCTACGGTGCCTGGTTCGCCGCGTTGACCGCACTGGGCTTTGCGCTCATGGGGATTTTTGCGACGCGGCTGTCGACATGGCTGCAGCGCAAGCCAAAAGTGGTCAATGGCCTGAATGTAGGCGCCGGACTGACCTTCGTCGCGTCCGGGCTTTCGGTGGCGGCACTCAGTCAAAAATAGACCGGCCTAAAGATGCTATTGCTAGCCTGGCACCCGTGCCTTGGCCAGCATGTCATCCAACTGCGCAATCAGGTCATCGGCACTGACCTCGACAAAATTCCCACGGGCAGCCGCTAGGATCTTCTCGGCAAATTCGGCGCTGTATTCCTGGTATGGCGCCTCGGCTTCCTGGCCCAGGTCATAGCCAATCATAAACAGCGCCGCCTCCATGGCACGCAATGGATCATTCGGCGCCGCCACCTGCTGGAAGCGGCTGCCGGCAGCGTCTGGATGCTTGAGCACGGCACTGAGCAACCAGCTGGCGCGCAGGTTCCACATGGCGTGGTGGTGGCCGGAGCGCAAACCAGTGAACTTGAACCCATCGCCGCCGGGATTGCGGCGTTTTGGCGCGAGGGCATCTTTGTCTTCCTTGGCTTTGGCCCAGGGGAAGCAGAGGTCCCGCGGTACTTTTACCAGGCCGTGTGCATGGCAGTATTTCACCACCAACCAGCCCAGGCCTGCGGCCACGCGGCTGTCATAGATAATGAAGTCCTTGCACAGCAGGGAATACACCTTGGTCATCCCGGCGTTGAAGCGCAACTGGTCGGAGCGCAACACCGATGCACGCTCATCACCGGCGTCCAGCGCTGCCACGATGGTTTGCAGCATGCTCGCCAGGCCAACCTTGTTTGTCTGCAACCAGTCCACGTTGTGCGCCGTGACACCACCCCAGCGCATCACATCACTTGCCGCCTCTGCGCTACGAGCGTCGTCGCCGGCAGCCGCCACCAGGTCTTTACCCAAGGCCGCCAGGGCCATCCCGTTGCTGAACGCACTGGTGCCTGGAGCAAAGTCCAGGCGCGCATTGCCCGGGTGGTTCCAGCGATAGTGTTCGAATGCGTTGTACAAGCTGCTGCACGACCAATGCACGCCGGTTTTGCGGTTGACGTACTGATGCTTGAACAGCTCCGGGGATTCAAGCTCCGAGGCCAACCAGCGCGTGAACGCAATAACGTGTGGCAGGGCTAGATAGGTTTTGCAGTTCATGAAATGCTCCTGTGGGCTGGCGCTCTAAATCGCGGGTTTGCTTGCCAGCGAGCACATAGTCCCAGCGAATAAACCCACTTTTTGTCTTTGAGTATCGGCCATGATCAATTATCACCGACGCCGCACCGCGCTGCGCAAGATTCTCCAGCGCAGCGGCACGTCGATGAAGACCGCAGACATCCATACAGCGCTGTGCAAGTGGTTCGATGACTTCAGCCTCCATGGCAAAACCACCCTGCGTGATCTTGAAGCCCTGACCGAAACCGAACTGGTGGCAGTGGGGGAAAAAGGCCCGGACAAAAAGGCCAAATACTGGAAGTCCGGCCGCGAGAGTTTTGACCTGACGCTCTCTCCCACCGAAGCCATGACCCTGGCAGCGATTTTCGAGCATGCCCAGCGTTTCGGGTTCAACGCCCATACCGAACAGCTCGGTGAACTGCGCGAATACGCGGCGTCGGAGATGACCAAGCATTCGGCCCGCCCCCTGGCCTGGTCCCAACGCATCACCAGCGGCACGCGGTTTACCCTGCTCCAGCCGGGCAAGCACGACCCCGCGCACCTGGCCACGATTCAAGCGGCGATCCTCGAAGACGTGTCCCTGGAAGTGACCTACCTGCCCAGGGACGCAGGCGGCGTCGAATGTCGGTACCTGTTGAAACCCCTGGCCCTCTCCTATCAGGACTCCAATGTCTATCTGTCTGCGTATGTGGAGCAGGAGCATTGGCCGGCCGGGTACGTGCCTGCAGATCAGCGTGGCAAGTACAGCAGCAACGGGCCGCGCACACTGTGTGCGCTGATGCTGCATCGCATGCTGGCCGTGAAGACCAGTTGGCTGGATGTGCCTGGCCCGCCGCATTACGACGTCAATTCGCTGGACGCGCAAAAGCACCTGATGACCATCCATGGCGAGGCACCGGTGCCGCTCAAGCTGCGCCTGAGTGCCAACCTGCATAATCGCTTGAGCGAAAACCCGTTGGCCGACGACCAGGTGATCGTGCCCCAGGGTGACCAGCATTGGGACTTGAGTTGCAGCCTCTACGACACCCAGGGCCTGCGCCTGTTTTTGCTGAGCAATGCGGCGGATATTGAAGTCTTGGCCCCGGCCACCCTGCGCAGCCACGTACACCAGACTCTGCTGCGCGCCGTCACGCTTTACGCCAGCAATGAACCCGCGCCAAAGGACACGCCGTGAACCGAGACCAGCTTGAGCAGCACCAGATCGCGATCTATTTCGTGGCGGTCATTATCGCCGCCGTCGGCGGCTTGCTCGCCCCTCAGGCTGCGCAGGGCCTGGGCGGCCTAGTCACTCCGGCGATTGCGGTGTTGATGTACGCGATGTTCCTGCAAATCCCGTTTCTGCAACTGCGCCAGGGCCTGGCCAACAGACGCTTCATCGCAGCGTTGCTGGTGGCCAACTTTGTGTTGATCCCCCTGCTCGTCTGGGCGCTTACCCTTGGCCTGCATGATCAACCGGCGATCCTGATCGGCGCGCTGCTGGTGCTGCTGACACCCTGCATCGACTACGTGGTGGTGTTTACCCATATTGGCAAAGGCGATGCCCGATTGACCCTGGCCGCCACGCCCTTACTGCTGTTGCTGCAACTGGCGCTGCTGCCGTTGTACCTGACACTTATTCCCAGCGAGGCTGCGGTAACGATCACCCTCGGGCCGTTTGTCGAGGCGTTTGTGCTGCTGATCGCCATACCTCTGCTGCTGGCGGTACTGACGTGTGCCGGGGCCCGGCGCTCACCCCATATTGCGCGCTGGAACCAGGGCTGGGCGTGGATGCCGGTGCCGGCCATGGCGACGGTGCTGCTGGTAGTGATTGGCTCGCAGATCGCGTTCGTGGCGCAGCAGATCGAGCAGTTGTTGCCAGTGATCCCGGTGTACCTGGGTTTTATGCTCCTGGCACCGGTGGTTGGCGCCCTGACGGCATGGGCCTTCCGGCTGCCGGCGGCCACGGCGCGTTCAGTCACCTTCAGCAGTGCCACACGCAACTCGCTGGTGGTCCTGCCATTGGCGCTGGCCTTGCCGGAAGACATGCGCATGCTGGCTGCGGCGGCGATCATCACCCAGACATTGATCGAGTTGGTCTGTGAGCTGATCTATATCCGCGTGATTCCGGCCCTGGTCTGGCGGGCCTAGGCCTGCTCGCGCGTCGCGTGCCAGCACAGCAGCGAACCTGCCGTGACCAGCACCGCGCCCTGCCAGAATTGCGGGGTGAGGTGGGCGCCCAGCCACAGCGCGGCGAAGGCCGATGACAACACCGGCGCGCCGTAGGACGCGGTCGCCAGCAACGTCAGGTTGCCGCGCAGGATGCCGATATTCCACAGGGCATAACCACCCGCCATGGCGACGCCCGTGGCCAGCAATTCCAGGCTGCTGCCCAGGCTAAAGGCCGGCAGCACTTCGGCACTCAAGCCGTATTTGACCCATAGCACCGCTGCGGTGAGGATGAAAAACAGCACCACCAGGTTTTGCCCACCCGCGTAGCGCCGTGTGACGTTGCAATACAAGGCAAAGGTAATCGCGCAACCCAGGGCCAGGCTGTAACTCAACGGGTTGGATTGCACATTGGCGACGATGGTTGCCAATGCCAGGCCATCGCCACTCACCACCCAGAGAATGCCAAACAACGCCAACGCACTGCCCGGCACGATGATCCAGCGCGCCTTTTGCCCATTCATGACAATCGCCAGTAGCACCGTCAGGCACGGCCATAGGTAATTCACCACACCTAACTCAATGGCCTGGTTGCGACTGCTGGCAAAGCCCAGGGCCAGAGACAGACAGACCTCGTAGGCCACAAACAACCCGCTGCCCATGATCAAGTAGGACCAGGACGTGGCGCGCAAGCGTGGACGTCCGAGCCAGGACACCAGCAGAACGGCACCCAACGTATAGATCAGCGCCGCACCGCCCAGGGGCCCGAACACCTCGCTAACGCTGCGGATCAACCCGGCGGCGGTGCTCCATAAAAGGATTGCCACCAAACCACACACCGTCGCGGCCCGCTCTCCCCTGATCTGCATGGATGCCTCTCTAAGAATGTCCACAGCCACAGCACCTGCGGCACAAAGGCCGCAACGGTACACGCTGGGGTATTGCTTGTCGCCTTGTGAGAGCTCGGTGGGTCAGTTGATGCTTGTCTGGCTGAGCGGGCGCCATCGCGGGCAAGCCCGCTCCTACAGGGGATCTTGGTGGTGCTGGATATTTCGGCTACACCACAGAACGAAGGTGGCTCGCCTGCGATGGCGATGGGTCAGTTAATGCATTTCTGGCTGAACTGACGCAGCCCCACAGGGAATATCTTCAGGGTAGGCACTCGAGATTGGCTGCAGATCGCGCAAAGGTGTTTTGCTATCAATGGGATTGATAGCACCCTAACGAAAACCCCATGCTAGAGGGCTTTCCCCAGGCTTATATCATTCCGAATGATAGTTACCTTTGTTTCATTCGATTCGTGAGATAGCACACCGCCGAGCATGATCCGCCCATCTCAAATACATTGGCGGATGCACCTCATGGAACAGTCACTCAAACATTTGCGCTATCCCCTGGCCCTTCTGGCCGTGCTGGTGATGAGCGCATGCGGCAAGGCCCCCGAGCAAGCGGCCGCCATGCCCGCCAGCAAAGTCAGCGTTGCCAAGGTGCTGGAGCAACCCGTCAACGAGTGGGACGAGTTCACCGGCCGCCTCGAAGCCCCGGAAACCGTACAGATCCGCCCACGCGTGTCGGGCCAGATCGACCAGGTAGCCTTTACCGAAGGCGCGCTGGTGAAGAAAGGCGACCTGCTGTTCCAGATCGATCCCCGTCCGTTCCAGGCCGAAGTGCGGCGCCTTGAAGCCCAACTTCAACAGACCCGAGCCGCGGCATCGCGCAGTGACAACGAGGCCCAGCGTGGCGAGCGCCTGCGCCAGAGCAATGCGATTTCCGCCGAGCTGGCCGACTCCCGTACCACTGCCGCCCAGGAAGCCCGCGCCGCCGTGGCCGGGATCCAGGCGCAGTTGGACCTGGCCCGCCTGAACCTGAGTTTCACCCGCGTCACCTCGCCCATCAGTGGCCGTGTCAGCCGCGCCGCGATCACCGCCGGTAACCTGGTGACCGCCGACGTCACCGAGCTGACCAGCGTGGTCTCCACCGACAAGGTGTATGCCTACTTCGACGCCGATGAGCGCGTGTACCTCAAGTACACCGAACTGGCGCGCCAGGGCCGTCGCGGCGCGACCACCCCGGTGTACCTGGGCCTGTCCAACGAAGAGGGCAACCCGCACCTGGGCCAGATGAACTTTGTCGACAACCAGGTCAACCCGGCCACCGGCACCATCCGTGGCCGCGCCGTGTTCGATAACAGCGACGGGCGCTTCACCCCAGGCCTGTACGCGCGCCTCAAGTTGGTGGGCAGCGGCACCTACTCCGCCGTGCTGATCACCGATGAGGCCGTGGGCACCGACCTAGGCAAGAAATTCGTACTGGTGATGGATGGCGACAATAAGTCCGCCTACCGCGCCGTTGAATTGGGGCCAAAGATCGAAGGCTTGCGCATCGTACGCAGCGGCCTGAGCAAGGACGACACCATTATCGTCAAGGGCCTGCAGCGGGTGCGCCCGGGATCGCCGGTCGCCCCGCAAACTATCCCGATGGCCAGCCAGGCCACCCTCGCCGCCTTGGCCCAACAACGACAAGCGCTTGAAGCCAGCAACCTGGAGCAAGTGACGCCGGACAACAAAGCCGCGCCCAAGCTCGCCAGTGTCGCGATTCCACGCGGTTAAGGGACTACACACAAGATGAATTTTTCCAAGTTCTTCATATCACGGCCGATCTTCGCAGCGGTGCTCTCACTGCTGATCCTGATCGCCGGCGCGATCTCGCTGTTCCAGTTGCCGATCAGCGAATACCCGGAAGTGGTACCGCCGACCGTGGTCGTGCGTGCCAACTTCCCGGGCGCCAACCCCAAAGTCATCGGTGAGACCGTGGCCTCACCGCTGGAGCAGGCGATCACCGGCGTCGAGAACATGCTCTACATGTCCTCGCAGTCGACCGCCGACGGCAAGTTGACCCTGACCATCACCTTCGCCCTGGGTACCGACCTGGATAACGCCCAGGTGCAGGTGCAAAACCGTGTGACGCGCACTCAGCCAAAACTGCCTGAAGAAGTGACGCGCATCGGTATCACCGTGGACAAGGCCTCCCCCGACCTGACCATGGTCGTGCACCTGACCTCCCCGGACCAGCGCTACGACATGCTCTACCTGTCCAACTACGCGATCCTCAATATCAAGGATGAGTTGGCACGCCTGGGTGGCGTGGGTGATGTGCAGCTGTTCGGCATGGGCGACTACTCCCTGCGGGTGTGGCTCGATCCGAACAAGACCGCCTCGCGCAACCTGACCGCCAGCGATGTCGTGACCGCGATTCGCGAGCAAAACCGCCAGGTGGCCGCCGGTGCCCTGGGCGCGCAGCCTGCGCCGAATGACACCAGCTTCCAGCTGTCGGTCAATACCCAGGGGCGCCTGGTCACCGAGGAAGAGTTCGAAAACATCGTGATTCGCGCCGGCGACAACGGCGAGATCACGCGCCTCAAGGACATTGCGCGCATCGAGCTGGGCTCCAGCCAATATGCCTTGCGCTCCCTGATCGACAACCAGCCGGCGGTGGCGATTCCGATTTTCCAGCGGCCGGGCTCCAACGCCATCGACATCTCCAACGATGTGCGCAGCAAAATGGCGGAGCTGAAAAAGAGCTTCCCTGAAGGCATGGATTACCGCATCGCCTACGACCCGACCGTGTTTGTGCGTGGCTCGATCGAGGCGGTGGTCCACACCTTGTTCGAGGCGTTGATCCTCGTGGTTCTGGTGGTGATCCTGTTCCTGCAGACCTGGCGTGCGTCGATCATTCCTCTGGTCGCGGTGCCGGTGTCATTGATCGGTACCTTTGCGGTGATGCACCTGTTCGGGTTCTCACTCAATGCGCTGTCGCTGTTCGGCCTGGTGTTGGCCATCGGGATCGTGGTGGACGACGCCATCGTGGTGGTGGAGAACGTCGAACGTAACATCGAGCTGGGCCTGGAGCCCTTCCCGGCCACGGAAAAAGCCATGAGCGAAGTGACCGGGCCGATCATTGCCACGGCGCTGGTGCTGTGTGCGGTGTTTATTCCGGCCGCCTTTATCAGCGGCTTGACCGGGCAGTTCTACAAACAGTTTGCGTTGACGATTGCCATCTCTACCGTGATCTCGGCATTCAACTCCCTGACTCTGTCGCCGGCCCTGGCGGCGGTGTTGCTGCGCAGCCATAACGCGCCAAAGGACCGGTTCTCCAGGTTCCTCGACAAGCTCTTCGGCGGCTGGCTGTTCCGTCCATTCAACCGCTTTTTTGAAAAAGCCAGCCATGGCTATGTGGGCACCGTGCGCCGAGTGATTCGCGGCACCGGTATCGCGCTGTTCGTGTATGGCGGCCTGATGGTGCTGACCTTCTTCGGGTTTGCCCATACGCCGACCGGTTTCGTACCGGCCCAGGACAAGCAGTACCTGGTGGCTTTCGCCCAGTTACCGGACGCCGCCAGCCTGGACCGCACCGAAAACGTGATCAAGCGCATGTCCGACATCGCCCTGAAACAACCCGGCGTGGAAAGCGCCATCGCCTTCCCGGGCCTGTCGATCAACGGCTTCACCAACAGCCCGAACAGCGGCATCGTGTTCGTGACCTTGAAGCCCTTCGGCGAGCGCAAGGATCCGAGCATGTCCGCCGGGGCGATTGCCGGGGCACTGAACGGCAAGTATGCGGATATCCAGGAAGCCTACATGGCGATCTTCCCGCCGCCGCCAGTACAGGGCCTGGGCACCATTGGCGGGTTCCGCCTGCAAGTCGAAGACCGCGGCAACCTGGGCTACGAAGAACTGTACAAAGAAGTGCAGAACGTCATCGCCAAGAGCCACAACGTGCCTGAACTGTTTGGCCTGTTCACCAGCTACACGGTCAACGTGCCCCAGGTCGATGCGGCTATCGACCGTGAAAAGGCCAAGACCCACGGCGTGGCGATCAGCGACATCTTCGACACCCTGCAGATCTACCTGGGCTCGTTGTATGCCAACGACTTCAACCGCTTCGGCCGTACCTATCAAGTCAACGTGCAGGCTGAGCAGCAGTTCCGCCTCGACGAAGACCAGATCGGCCAGCTGAAAGTGCGCAACAACAAGGGCGAAATGATCCCGCTGGCGACCTTTATCAAGGTCAGCGATACCTCGGGGCCGGACCGCGTGATGCACTACAACGGCTTTATCACCGCCGAAATCAACGGCAACGCGGCCCCTGGCTACAGCTCGGGCCAGGCTGAGGCGGCGATCGAGAAACTGCTCAAGGAAGAACTGCCCAACGGCATGACCTACGAGTGGACGGACCTGACCTATCAGCAAATCCTCTCGGGCAATACCGCGCTGTTCGTGTTCCCGCTCTGCGTACTGCTGGCGTTCCTGGTACTGGCCGCCCAATACGAAAGCTGGAGCCTGCCACTGGCGGTAATCCTGATCGTACCGATGACTCTGTTGTCGGCCATTACCGGGGTGATTCTGTCCGGTGGCGACAACAACATCTTTACCCAGATCGGCTTGATCGTACTGGTGGGCCTGGCCTGTAAGAACGCGATTCTGATCGTCGAATTCGCCAAGGACAAACAGGAAGAAGGCCTCGACCCGCTGGCTGCGGTGCTGGAAGCCTGCCGCCTGCGTCTGCGGCCGATCCTGATGACCTCGTTCGCCTTCATCATGGGCGTGGTGCCCTTGGTGTTCTCCAGCGGCGCGGGTGCCGAGATGCGGCACGCCATGGGTGTGGCGGTGTTCTCCGGGATGATCGGCGTGACCTTCTTCGGCCTGTTGCTGACGCCGGTGTTCTACGTGTTGATCCGCCGTTATGTGGAGCGCAGCGATGCACGCAAAGCGGCCAAGGCCTTGAAGCTGGAGACACAGCAATGAGTGTGAAAGTGTTCTTGCCGAGCCTGTTGGTATTGGCGCTCGCCGCCTGTGCCGTGGGCCCGGACTATAAAACCCAGCAGTTGGAGGCGGCCAATATCACGGCCGCCGCCGATGCCAAGCAGTACGACCACGCCAAGTTCGAGGGTATCTGGTGGCAGCAGTTCGAGGACCCGATCCTCAACCAGCTGGTGACGCAATCGTTGAGCGGCAACCGCGACCTGCGCGTAGCGTTTGCCCGCCTGCGGGCCGCCCGGGCGATTCGGGATGACGCCAGCAATGACGCGATGCCCACCATCACCAGCCGCGCCAGCAGCGACTTGGCCAAAGGGCAGATCCCGGGCCAGACCACCCGCCGGGTCAACAGCGAGCGCTATGACCTGGGCCTGGACATGGCCTGGGAGCTGGACCTGTTTGGCCGTATCCAGCGTAACCTGGAAGCCAGCGACGCCGACCAGCAAGCTGCCGAAGCCGACCTCTATCAACTGCAAGTCAGCATGATTGCCGAACTGGTGGACGCCTACGGCCAATTGCGTGGTGCGCAACTGCGAGAAAAAATCGCTCTGGCCAACCTGAAGAACCAGCAGGATTCGCGCACCATCACCGAAAGCCTGCGCGATGCCGGCGTCGGCGATCAACTGGACGTGGTTCGAGCCGATGCACGCCTGGCGGCGGTTGAAGCCAGCGTGCCGCAATTGCAGGCCGAACAAGTGCGCGAACGCAACCGCATCGCCACCCTGCTCGGCCAGCGCCCGGACAAACTCACAGTGGACCTGAGCCCGGCCGACCTGCCGGCGATTGCCAAGGCCTTGCCGATTGGCGACCCGGGGCAACTGCTGCAACGGCGCCCGGACATTCTCAGCGCTGAACGCAAACTGGCAGCGGCCACCGCGCGTATCGGCGTGGCCAAGGCCGACCTGTTTCCTCGGGTCAGCCTCAGTGGCTTCCTTGGCTTTACCGCCGGCCGTGGCTCGCAGATCGGCTCGTCTGCCGCCAATGCCTGGGCCCTGGGCCCGAGCATCACCTGGGCCGCCTTTGACCTGGGCAGCGTGCGCGCCCGATTGCGCGGCGCCGATGCCGAGGCCGACGGCGCCCTGGCGACGTACGAGCAGCAAGTGTTGCTGGCGCTGGAAGAATCCGAGAACGCGTTCAGCGACTACGGCAAACGCCAACAGCGCCTGATCTCGCTGATCCGCCAAAGCGAATCCAGCCGTGCTGCGGCCGACCTGGCCGAGATCCGCTACCGCGAAGGCACCGCCGACTTCCTCGTGCTGCTCGACGCCCAGCGTGAACGCCTGGCGGCCGAAGACGCCCAGGCCCTGGCCGAAGTAGACCTGTATCGCGGCATCGTGGCGATCTACAAGGCATTGGGTGGTGGCTGGCAGCCAGACACGGTGGTCGCCACCCTCAAGTGATGTAAAGAGCTCCTTTGGTTGGTCGCATCCAGCCAATTTTTAGCCCCGTGGTCCATTCGGTCACGGGGCTTTTTTTTGCTCTGGTGTTTGCGGCGGCTTTTGTGGAGAGGGAGCTTGTCCCCCTTGTCACAGAAGCTCTGTTGCCATGCAGACTGCGCAGTGCCGACGGCTTAGTTGGCGTCGGTAAGAATCAAGCTACGGTAATGCCCAGGATTGGACCCCGACCACTTGCGAAACGCCTTATAGAACGAACTCACATCGGCAAAACCCAGGCGGCTGGCGATCTCGGCGAAGCTGATATCGGCCTCGGCCAGCCAGACAACCGCCAGTTCCTTGCGCACGCTGTCCTTGAGGCCCTGGTAGGTCTGCCCTTCTTCGGCCAGGCGCCGGCGCAGGGTCGAGGCGGACATGCATAATTCTTGGGCCAGGCTTTTGGTTTCCGGCCAGTGTTGGGCCGGGCGCTGGCGCAGGTCGTGCTTGATGCGCATCGCCAGGCTGTCGGGGTCGCGGTATTTGACCAGGATATTGGCCGGTGCATGGGCCAGGAAACGCTTGAGTTCTTCGGGGCTGCGCTTGACCGGCAGGTCGAGGCAGTCTGCCGAAAAGATCATCCGCGTACGGGTGCGATCAAAGCGCAGGTTGTCGGAAAACATCACCTGGTAATCATCACAAAAGGCCGGCTGCGCACTGCGCAATTCGATGGCCAGGATCGGGATGCGCCGCCCGGCCAGCCAGCAGGCGACGCCGTGGACGATCATCCAGTAGCAAAAATAGGTGAACGCCCGGCGCGGTTCGGGCTCGTGTTCCAGCAAGACAATTTCCGCCAGGCTTTGCTGGCGTACCAATTGCGCCGGCAGGTGTTCAAGCATCAGCGACAGGAAGCTCAGACCAGTTTCCAGGGCTGCGCCCAGGGTGGGCTGGGCCATAGCGGCGCGACACAGGAACTCCAGGCTGCCAGACTTCAACTTGCGCGGGTCCATGCCAAAGAACTCATCATCCCGGCGGCGCGCCAGCAAGCGCCAGAGCCGCGCGTACGCCAGGGCCGGAACCCGGGCGGCGGGCTGCTCCAGCAACGCTGGGTCGATCCCTACCTTGTTCAGGGCCTCTCGCGTCGCCGCACCGGGGGCGCAACTTTGCAACAAGGCTTCGCGAACCAGGTGGATGGAGATTGTGTCTTTTTCCGACATGGGCAAGGGCTCAATCTTGTAGGTCGGCCATTGTAGGAGCGTGCTGGCCTGGAAGGAACAGAGAGGCCTGGCATTTCATCAATCCTTGCAGAAGCCAGGAGATAGAGGGCTGTTCAGCGGCTGTTCAGGAAACGTCAAGATCCTCTGTTTAGCAATGAGTATCATTATGTTACAACTTAGCACCCTAACTAATTACGTTGCGGTGCCCGATGCTCGTTCCCTTTCTCATCATGCTGCGCGAAGGCATTGAAGCCGCATTGATCGTTGGCATCATCGCCAGCTACCTGCAACAGACCGGCCGTGGCCAATGGATGCCGGCAGTATGGATTGGCGTGTTTCTGGCCGCCGCCCTGGCGCTGTTGGTCGGCGGTGGCCTGGAGTTGGTCAGCGCCGAGTTCCCGCAAAAGCAGCAGGAACTGTTCGAAGGCATTGTCGGCCTGGTGGCCGTGGGCATTCTCAGTTCCATGGTGTTCTGGATGCGTAAAGTCGCGCGCTCGATCAAGCACTCCCTGCATCAATCCCTGGATCACGCGCTGGCCGGCTCGCGCAACCAAGTGATTGCGCTGATCGCCATGGTGTTTTTCGCCGTGGCCCGCGAAGGCCTGGAAACCGTGTTCTTCCTGCTCGCGGTGTTCCAGCAAAGCGAAGGTCCGGCAGCGCCCATCGGCGCCCTGCTCGGCCTGGTGCTGGCGATTGTCGTGGGGTTCCTGATCTACAGCGGCAGCATGCGCCTGAACCTCGCCGCGTTCTTTCGCTGGACCGGGCTGTTCATCCTGGTAGTAGCCGCCGGCATCCTCGCCAACTCGGTGCAGGCCCTGCATGAAGCCGGGGTGTGGAACCACTTGCAAACCGTACTGTTCGATTTCAGCGCCACCCTGCCGATGGATGGCCCGCTGGGTTCGGTGCTGGCCGGCATGTTTGGCTATCAGGACGCACCGACCGTCAGCACCCTGGGTGCCTACCTGACTTATCTGGTGCTGGCGTTGGTGATGTTCTTTATGCCCGCCGCGCCAGCCACCTCCTCTTCCGTCTCCAGCCAGTAAGGTCGTCCCTTGCCAAACCAAGCCCCTGCCCCCGCCTCGCCACCTCGCGCCTTGCGTTGGGCGCTAGCCGGTTCGGTGATCGTGATGATCGCCGCCGGTGGCCTGTTCTACTACGCCTCGCAATTGGCCGCTGCCAAGCGCCAGGTCAATCACAACGAAATCGCCGTGATCATCCACGCCCACGCCTGCGAGCCCAACGCCCTGACGGTGCCGGCCGGTCGTGCGAGTTTTCGCATCATCAATCGCTCGGATCGCGCAGTGGAGTGGGAAATCCTCGACGGCGTACTGGTGGTCGAAGAACGTGAAAACATCGCCCCCGGCCTGAGCCAGGTGATCAACGCCAACCTGCTGCCGGGCGACTACGCCATCACCTGCGGCCTGTTGAGCAACCCTCGCGGCACCCTGCAGGTAACCGCCACCGCCGAGTCCGACGCCCAGGCCAAAGCCAAGCCGTCGATGGTGGCCTTTATCGGCCCGCTGTCGGAGTTTCGCGTGTACCTCAATAGCCAGGGCAGCGCCTTGATCAAGGCCGTCAGCGCCCTCGAACAAGCGATTGCTGCGGGCGACCTGAGCCAAGCCCAGGCCCTGTACCTGCCAGCACGCGAGGCTTACCAGCGCCTGGCCCCGGCAGCCCAGCGCCTGGCCGAGCTGGACAACGCGATCAATGCCCGCGCCGATTACTTCGAAAAACGCGAACAGGACCCGGCCTTCAGCGGCTTTCATCGCCTGGAATACGGCCTCTTCGCGCAGCACAGCCTCGACAGCCTGGCACCGATTGCCCAGCGCTTGCTAAGTGATGTCACCGCCCTCAAGCAGCAGTTGCTCGCGCAGTCACTGCCGCCCGAGCAACTGGTCAGCATCCTGGTGCGCAACCTCAATAGCCTGGCCGACGTGCGCGCCGCGAGTGGCGAAGAGGAACGCTACAGCCACCTCGACCTCAATGGCTTTGCCGCAAACCTGGCGGTCACGCGCAAGGTGGTTGAGCTGATGCGTCCGCTTTTGACCAAGTCCGCTGCCGACCTGTTGCCAGGTATCGATAGCGCGATCAGCGCCTTCGCCGGGCAACTCGACGGCCTGCAGGTCGATGGCAACTACCGCACCTATGACAGCGTTACCGCCGATCAGCGCCAGCAGATCGCCGACAAGGCCAAGGCTCTGGCCGCCGCACTCGATGGAATCGACCCAGCCCTTGGCCTCACAGGCCTTAAGTGAAGACGACCGAATAAATGAGTGATTCAGAACAGTTCAACGCCCAGCGCCGCCGCATATTGCTGGGCATGGCCGCCACCGGTGCGGCGATTGCCGGCAGTAGCCTCAGTTGCCCCGCCATGGCGGCCGGCGCGGCCCAGGTCACCGCCGCCCCCAGCAGCGAAAAAACCCAGGACCACCACGCCTTCCACGGCAAGCACCAGAGCGGCATTGTCACCCCGCGCCCGGCCTGCGGCATGCTGGTGGCGTTCGATGTGTTGGCCAGCGACCGCGAAGACCTGGAGCGGCTGTTTCGCACCCTCAACGAGCGTATCGGTTTCCTGATGACCGGCGGTACGGTGCCACAAGTCGATCCCAAACTACCGCCCACTGACTCCGGGATCCTTGGCCCGGTGGTCACCCCGGATAACCTGACGATTACCGTGTCGGTGGGTGAGTCGCTGTTCGACGAACGTTTCGGCCTAGCCGGCGCCAAGCCCAAGCGCCTGAGCCGCATGGTCGGCTTCCCCAATGACGCCCTGGAACCTGCGCAGTGCCATGGCGACTTGAGCCTGCAGTTCAGCTCCAACACCCCCGACACCAACATCCACGCCCTGCGCGATATCGTGAAAAATCTTCCGGACCTGCTGCTGGTGCGCTGGAAACAGGAAGGCAGCGTGCCGCCCCAGGCGCCTGCCAGGGCGGGGCAACCGGCACAGAGTGCGCGTAATTTCCTGGGCTTTCGCGATGGTTCCGCCAACCCAGACTCCAACGATGCCAAGGCCATGGATCAACTGGTGTGGGTCCAGCCCGGCAGTGACGAACCCGCCTGGGCCGCCAATGGCAGCTACCAGGCGGTGCGGATCATCCGCAACTTCGTCGAGCGCTGGGACCGCACGCCCTTGCAGGAACAGGAAAGCATCATTGGCCGGATCAAGACCAGCGGCGCGCCCATGGGCGGTCACAACGAAGCCCAGGTGCCCGACTACAGCACAGACCCAGAAGGCAAGCTGACCAAGCTCGACGCCCATATCCGCCTGGCCAACCCGCGCACCGCTGCAACCCAGGCCAACCTGATCCTGCGCCGGCCGTTCAACTACTCCAACGGCGTCAACAAGAACGGCCAGTTGGACATGGGCCTGCTGTTTATCTGCTACCAGGCCGACCTGGAAAAAGGCTTCATTACTGTGCAAACCCGGCTCAATGGCGAGCCGCTGGAGGAGTACCTCAAGCCGGTGGGCGGTGGGTACTTCTTCACGCTACCAGGCGTCACCGGGCCGCAGGATTTCATCGGCCGCACCTTGCTGCACAGCACTGCCAACACCTAAACCCCATCCCAGCGGAAACCGTCCCATGAAGAAGTCGTCTCTTGCATTGTTGTTGACCCTTTCTCCGCTCGCAGCCTTTGCCGCGACGGCGCCCCTGGACCTGGTGGGGCCGGTGTCGGACTACAAGATCTATGTCACCGACAAGATCGATGAACTGGTCACCCAGACCCAGGCCTTTACCGACGCGGTGAAAAAAGGCGACCTGGCCACCGCAAAAAAACTCTATGCCCCTACCCGCGTGCACTATGAGTCCATCGAGCCCATCGCCGAGTTGTTCAGCGACCTGGACGCCTCGATCGACTCACGGGTCGACGATCACGAAAAAGGCGTGAAGGCCGAGGACTTCACCGGTTTCCACCGCCTCGAATACAGCCTGTTTGCCGAGAACAGCACCCAGGGCCTGGACGCCTTGGCCGATGGTTTGAACAAGGACGTCAAGGACCTGCAAACCCGCGTCGCCGGCCTGACCTTCCCGCCAGAAAAAGTCGTCGGCGGCGCGGCCGCATTGCTCGAAGAAGTAGCCGCCACCAAGATCTCCGGCGAAGAAGACCGCTACAGCCACACCGACCTGTATGACTTCCAGGGCAATATCGATGGGGCGAAGAAAATCGTCGACCTGTTCCGTGGGCAGATCGAGCAACAGGACAAGGCGTTTTTGGCCAAGGTCGACAAGAACTTCGCCACGGTGGACAGCATCCTGGCCAAATACAAAACGGCTGATGGTGGCTTTGAGACCTATGACAAGGTCAAGGAAAACGACCGCAAGGCCTTGGTCGGCCCGGTCAACACCTTGGCCGAAGACCTGTCGACCCTGCGTGGCAAACTGGGCCTGAACTGACAGCACTGGCTAAAATGCGATGACGGCGTGCCTGTGGCGGCTCTGTGCCTGACACACCGCTATCGCGGGCAAGCCCGCACACAGGGGATCTCAGCGAAGCAGAAAATTGTGGCCACACCACAAATCAAAGGTGGGAGCTGGCTTGCCTGCGATGATGGCGTGCCTGTGGCGGCTCTGTGCCTGATACACCGCTATCGCGGGCAAGCCCGCTCCCACAGGGGATCTCAGCGAAGCAGAAAATTGTGGCCACACTGCAAATCAAAGGTGGGAGCTGGCTTGCCTGCGATGATGGCGTGCCTGTGGCGGCTCTGTGCCTGACACACCGCTATCGCGGGCAAGCCCGCTCCCACAGGGGATCTCAGCGAAGCAGAAAATTGTGGCCACACCGCAAATCAAAGGTGGGAGCTGGCTTGCCTGCGATAGCGGTACACCTGCCACCACAGCTTTCGCGGGTGAGCCCGTGCTCACACAGCACAGCTGTAGATCTTCATCATTGCGGCTAATCGCGCTATGCGTTTAACCGTCTTACCTATAACGTTCAATCGATCCCACTCACGGAAGATTTCCCATGCCCGATTCGGCCGCCAGCGTTGATGCTGCCTTGCCCACCTCAGTGTCATTCAACCTGCGCCCCCTGCTGATCGCCAATATGGCCTGCACCATGGCGATGATGGCGTTTGTCTCGCTGATCGGCCCCATCGCCCGGGTGCTGGGGCTGGCGACCTGGCAAGCGGGTGCGGCCGTTACCGTGTCCGGGGTGATCTGGATGCTGTTGGCGCGGCCCTGGGGCCAGGCCAGTGACCGGCTGGGGCGGCGCCGGGTGCTGCTGTTGGGCACCGGTGGATTCACTCTGGCGTACTGGGCGCTGTGCGTGTTTATCGACGCGTCCCTGCAACTGCTGCCCTCGGCCATGCTGGCCTTTATCGGGTTGGTGCTAGGGCGCGGGTTGATCGGGGTGTTCTACGCGGCGATCCCGGTGGGCGGTTATGCGCTGATCGCCGACAATATCGAGCCGGCCCACCGCGCCAAGGCCATGGCCTCGCTGGGCGCGGCCAACGCCTGCGGCCTGGTGCTGGGGCCGGCAATTGCCGCGCTGCTGGCCCGCTACAGCCTGAGCCTGCCGTTTTATGCGATGGCGTTGTTGCCGATGCTGGGCTTTGTGGTGTTGCTGCTGAAACTGCCGCGCCAGGAGCTGCACCTCAAGCAACCGCCCAAGGCCGTCAACCTCTCGGACCCACGCTTGCGGCGCCCACTGGTGGTGGCCTTTGCCGCCATGCTGTGTGTGTCCATCGCCCAGATCACCGTGGGCTTTTTCGCCCTGGACCGCCTGCAGATGAACCCCGCCGACGCCGCGCAAACCGCCGGGATTGCCCTGACGATGGTGGGCCTGGCGTTGATCTGCTCGCAGTTACTGGTGCGCAAACTGGAATGGCCGCCCCTGCGGATGATCCGCGTCGGCGCTATCGTCTCTGCCCTGGGGTTTGCCGGCAGCATGTTCGCGGATACGGCGTGGATCCTCTGGCTGTGTTTCTTCGTCTCGGCGGCCGGCATGGGCTGGATCTTCCCGTCGTTCGCCGCACTGGCGGCCAACGCGGTGGAGGCCTCGGAACAAGGCGCCACCGCAGGCTCGGTCGGTGCAGCACAAGGCTTGGGGGTGGTAGTCGGGCCTCTGGCCGGGACGCTGATCTATGCCGTCGAACCGCGACTACCCTACCTGGTAGCCGCCGCCCTGCTGCTGCTCATTGCGCTCTGGCCGGCACCGCGTTGAACGACTGGCAGCCCTCCCCTGAGCGGTTATCACGTCTGACTCTCTGGCGTGAAGTCCTCAAGGGGAGCGCCAGTAGGTTTAAGGGTCGCCGGGTTGATCGCATACCACTTGCTGTTCATGTTCACGGCGTAGACCGCGCACTGTTGGCTCACGCCCAACTGACCTACCCGTTGTGGGTCAGCAGGCGGCTTGCCACGCAGCGTCTCATAGGCACCCAGCCCCCAGCGGCACTTTTCAAAGGCGGTGGTAGGCAGATAAATGCCTGAGCCGACCCCCATCAACTCCCCTGACAACACCCTTTTGCTGCGTTCTGTGATTTTAAGCGCGGACTTGAGTACATCGACGCTGCCGTCCAGAGGGTTGAATATGCTGCGCACCAGCAGTCCGCTCTCCTTCAGGCCCTGACCAAATGCGCGACCGCTATAGGGCACAACCGCCTTGATCCCCTTGAAGAATGACCTGGCTGCAGCCAAGCCGCCTGTCGCTGCAAATGACGCAAAGTCGATCAACAGCCCTTTGAGACCGTCCTTGATATTGCCATCGGCAATGTCCGCAACCGCACCTACAAATGGGATAAGACTGAGGACCGCTCTAAGGTTCTCCTGGGTCAGGATCTTGCCGGAATCGAAAGGGTAGCTGCGGCGCTTCTGCAGCCGTGTGGGTTGATTGGCGTACTCCAGCAGCAACTCGCGCTTGTCCTCGAACGTGTTGTTGAGCACGGTCCTGGTGATATCGCGTGTTCTTGTCGAAGCCCAACTGTTGGGGACATAGACCGGCGCGGGGCCGGGCCACTGCGACAAGACCTGACCGGGCAACGGCTCGCGAGCCTTCTCGATAATGACCCTGGAATCTACTCCCGGACGCGGCTCGGTGCCCTGGGAATAGGCCTGGAAGTCGAACTTCTCCAGCTTTGCATGACGAAAATCCCGTTGGACAAAGGCAAAAGGCCCGTAGGGCACACTGCCTTTTTGGGTCACGCCATTTAGCCCAAGGCTGTAGCTCAGATCGTCACGCAGGATCATTTTCATTGAGCCTGGAAACACTTCGTAGTAGCCGAATCTCGGGGTCGTCGCCCCGGTTTCGTAACGCATCAACAGGCCATGCCTGCCCTTTTTCTCCTGCACCTTGGAGTGCTCGCCCTGATCGTCCTCCACGGGTTGCCCGGTCTCCTCGCGCAAGGTAAAGAACTCCAGCTTGCCGACCTCAAACGCCCGGCGTACCTCCAGCGGCGCATTGGCGATCATCAGGCGGATCACCGTGGCCTGGGCGCTACGGGTATCGGCAATGTATTGGTCCACGGCCGGTGCGACCAACGGGGTGATTGGCGGCAGGTTTTTGATTCTTTCGTTAAAGGTTTCCTGGGAAATTTTAGGGTGAATAAATTTGTACTTTTTTTCGTCACCAAAAAGACGGCTCACCCAATCGCCAAAGGCAACCAGCGGATCCTTTTCAGCTTGTTGAGTCAGGATCACTTCGGTCAAGTAGGGCTGACGGGTCTGAAGATGCCCGTGTTGCCTTGGGTCAAAAGGCACGTCGGTATCCAGCTCAAGCTTGAAATTGCGGATCTCGTCCTCGGTCAACTCAGGAAACAGCTTCGCCAACTGTTGCACTAAAAGACTTGTTTGAGTGGGTGGTTCGCTCGTCAGGGTATTGAATGCCTCGCGAGTGCGGTTTTCCCGGTCGGTGAATGCCTGTGTGGCAGCCAGATAATCCCCTGGCGAGTAGCGCCCATCGGATGACTTGGGAAAAATTCCGGCCATCACCGCCCAGTCCAGCAAGGGCTGGGCGCCAAGGCTTTTGATTAACTCTGCCTGCGCAGGCCCTGTCGCATCGAGTCGGCTCAGGTCCAGGGCTTGGGTGATAGTCAGCGCCCGCGAACTGCCCGCCCCACCGAGTTTTTCAGCCATGGCAGTGCCCAGGCGCAGGTTCAGCCAGGCGGTCGAGCCGATGGTCACCTGCCCAGGCTGCAACATCAGTGCTTGAGGTGCGAGTGTCGACACACTGGGCGTCGGCTTGATCAGAAACTCAGGGGCAGCCTGTGCCAGCATCAGGTGGGCAACCAACGGCGCAGCGCTGGCGCTGACCGCCTTGTGGTCAATCAAATGCGTTTCTATCTCCTCGCGCACCTGATTTATCGTGCGCCCCAGGTTGCTGGGATGATAGATCTCGTAGCCGGCAACTACGCCGGGCGCGCCGGGCACATCGACGGCCACACTGGCCTTGATCGCGGCAGCCAGCAGTTGGTGGCGAGAAGCCCTGGACAGGGGCGCGCCACCGGCGACCTCCGCCATATTCAGCACGCCCGCCAATTGCTGCGCCTTGGCAATGGCCTGGGGCGAGTCGAAGAACGCCCGAAGCCGCAAATCCGGGTCGGCGGGCAGGTCCACCCCGTCCGCAAAATCGCGCAACAGTTCAGTGACCGAACCCGGCCCGGCGGCTTGGGTTCTGAGCACCGTCAGGTCGTTGGGTGACAACGCCCCTGGTCCCCAGCTATAGGGCGTCAGACTCGCGTAGTCCGCCGCCAGCGGCGCCGGAGGCAATTGATTGTTCAGCCAGCCAAGCGCGACGCGTGCTTGCGCGACGGAGCCAGGAGACCCCAACCCGCAATACTCCAGGACCTGGCGCAGGTCATATTGGGGGATGGAATACAGGGCGTCGCCGGTTTCCTTGCTCATGCCCACCAACTGGTTGAAGTTGGCATTCAGTTCGAGAATGCGCGCCTTTTCTTCTGCACTGCCTGCAACCAGGGTCTTGCTGATCTCGTCATCGAGAAAGGCTTGCAGATTAGTCCAATGATTGGCGCGGTCGCGTAGTTCCAACTGCCCGTCGCGAATGCGGTAAACGTGATTGCCCTGGCCAAAACCGATTTTATCGACGAACGTTCTGAAGGCCGGGGATGCCAGGAACTGAGCAAAACTCGCCCGTGGCTGATGGCTTTTCTGTGCCAGGCTCGACTGGGGGTCGATATCCACAGTCTGCGCAGTCAGGTCAAGATCGGCGCCCTCAGCCTTTGCATCGACCAGCGCCTGCAGCTGGGGAGCCAGGCGCGTACGAACATCCTGGTCGCGGCTCTGCTGCACGAGTTGGTCGAACTGCTCGCGCCAATCGGTGCGCTTTTGCTCGGAAATCCCGGGCCAGCCGTCCTCTGTAAGCTGCCTGCCAAGCTGCGCGGCACCGCCGCTTTCGTTAGGTGTCTTGACGCCGTAAAAATCGAGAATGACGTCAACGTGATTAAAGTCGCCCGTTTTCGGGTCTGGTAGCAGAATCCCCAGATCGCTGGGAGACAGGTAGCGCACAGCCGCCCTGACCTTGCCACTCACTTCCCACCAACCAGACCCATCGCTGGTGGTAAATCGCTGCTTGGTCTCGACGCCATCGCGAATCACTATGCCCTCTACGCCGTCGCGGTCGATGCGCACGGTCGACCATTTGAAGCCTTTGCTCGCAAGCCAGTCCTGCACCGCCGGCTCGTTCACCGCGTCGCGATAAAGGTCCACGTAAGGTTTGATCGAAGCATTGTCGGGGATGGGTTTGCGTTTCAGCTTGCCGGTGGTCACCCAATGAGTGAGGGTGTCCTGCAGCTTTTCATCGCCTTTCGCCGCATCGACGGACGATGGAAAAGCAGGCAATGGCGTCGCGTCGCGTTTTTTGCGCTGCGCCGCCAACTCGATCCTTGCTTGCGTCAGCCTGCCAGGCATCGAGGGGTTGTGTGGGGTTTGCTCGGATGCTGGCCAGCCCTGGCCTTCGGGCGCAGACGGCGCTTCGGACGACGGCATCGAGGCTGTCGGCTCAGGCTGTCGATAGCCCTGCCCTGCACCTGTCACAACGTTAAACGGCGTGCCTGCACTCTTTACACTGTGTGTCGACATTTCCAGTTCTCTTCACCTAATGGAGGGCGAGAGTTCTTTTCCGTAAGAACTGTCAATGCAACGCTACAAGACCCAACCTAGAGGGGTTATAGGAAGAGTCCGAATACACCAAAGACTGTGCTAAGTGTTTCAAGTGTGCCGAGAAAATGGCAGGTCAGTTACAGGATCCGATACAACAAGCGCTCGACCCGTACCCGGCTGACCCGGCGCAGGAACTTGCCGACGGCTTCGGGGTAATCCACCAGTGTTTCCAACTGCTGGTAACCCTGGATCCGTGTGGCGTGCCGGAAAATCTCCTCAAGCTCGCTACGCCGTGGCGCCAGCCACTGGCCCTGGGGATCATCGATCAGCAAGGCGTTTTCCAGGTCCAGGCGGAAAGCCCTGGGGTTGAGGTTATTGCCGGTGAGCAAGGTATAGCGCTCGTCGATCCACATGCCCTTGAGGTGATAGGTGTTATCCCCATCGCGCCACAGGTGCAGGTTGAGCTGGCCGCTGTCGATCATGCGCTGATGACGCTTGGCAAAGCGGCGCAGGCTGATTTCGTAGAGATACGGCAGTGCGGCGATGATCCTGAACGGTTCGCTGGGCGGGATGTAGAAGTCGTTGGCGGTCTTGTCGCCGACAATGATGTCGATCTTCACCCCACGGGCCAACGCACGGTTGATTTCCCGGGTCACCGGCAGCGGCAGGTTGAAATACGGGGTGCAGATGGTCAATTGCTGCTGTGCACTGGCGATCAGCTCGCAGATCACCCGGCTCAGCGGGTTGTTCTTGCCCACCCCCAGCAACGGGCTGACCGACAACCCGCCAATGCCAGCCTGACCGGCCGTGGTGTCATAGGTCGCGTGCTTGAGCCGGCTGCGCAAGTCGCCAATGTCATTGCGCAGGCTGCGAGTGGTGGGCAGGTTGGGCAGGTCCAGGCGGTGGACCGCCTTGGAGGCGACCAGGCCGTGTTCCACCAGGTGCTGCATGGAGTCGGCCAGTGGCTTGTTATGGATCAGGTGATAACGGTCGAAGCGGTATTTGTCGAACTTGTGCAGGTACACATTGTTCAGGCTGGCGCCGCTGTACAGCACGCTATCGTCAATCACAAAGCCCTTAAGATGCAGCACGCCAAACAGCTCGCGGGTCTGTACCGGCACCCCATACACCGGCACTTGCGTCGAGTGTGACTGGGTCATCGCCTGGTACCAGGCGCTGTTGCCCGGCTGCTTGCCCGCGCCGATCAGCCCGCGTTGGGCGCGCAGCCAGTCGACCATCACCACGATATCCAGTTCAGGCCGTGCCGCCTTGGCGGCATGCAGCGCGTCAAACACCTCCTGGCCCGCTTCGTCCTGTTGCAGGTACAAGGCGACGATATAGATACGGTGTTGGGCCTGGGCAATTTTCTCCAGCAGGCAGCGGCGAAACTCGGCAGCGCCGGACAGCACCTCGATCGCATCGGTAGCCAGGGGGAAACCGCGCAACTTGGGCAACAGGGAACGTTTGAATAACGACGGCATAGGGCTCGCAATGATCGAATCCGAAGAGCCCGAGAGCTTACACCATGGGGGTGCCCAGGTCTGCCCACGAACCATGGAAAATAATTCATTGACCATGAAGAACGATCGTTCTACTGTTGGCGGCATGAACGATATGACCACTACTGAAACCCGCGACATTATTCTGGATGTCACCGAAAAGTTAATCTACCGGCACGGCATTGCGGCCACCGGCATGGAACGACTGGTGAAAACCGCCGGTGTCTCCAGGAAAAGCATCTACCGCTACTTCGCCAACAAGGATGAACTGGTAATCGCCGCTCTGCAGCGGCGCGACGAGCGTTGGCTGCAGTGGCTGCGCAGCGAGGTCGAACAAGCGCCAGACAGCGGTGCGCGCCTGCTTGGCGTGTTCCGCGCGCTCAAGGCCTGGTTCGCCTCTGCGGACTTTCGCGGCTGCGCCTTTATCAACACCAGCGGCGAGACCGGCAACCCGCAAGACCCGGTCCGTTTGTTGGCCAAGGCGCACAAACAGAAACTGTTCGAGTACCTGCTTGAACTGTGCAACGCCCATGGCACCCCGGCCCCGGAGCAACAGGCTGCGCAACTGCTGATCCTGGTCGATGGCGCCATCACCATGGCCCTGATAATGGGCGATGAAACTGCCGCTGATAATGCGCAATGCATGGCGCAATTGTTATTGGCACTTTGAATTAACGACTGACAATCCAAAGGAGTAATCAAATGACCGCCAATGCACAAGTGCGTCCGCCCTTGCCGCCTTTTACCGAACAATCGGCCATTGAAAAGATCCGTCTCGCCGAAGACGGCTGGAACTCCCGTGACCCGCAGCGCGTATCGCTGGCCTACACTTTGGACACGAAATGGCGTAACCGCGCCGAATTCGCCCATAACCGTGAGCAAGCCAAGGATTTCCTCACACGCAAATGGGCCAGGGAACTGGACTATCGCTTGATCAAGGAGTTGTGGGCCTTTACCGGTAACCGTATCGCCGTGCGTTATGCCTATGAATGGCACGACGATTCCGGCAACTGGTTCCGCTCCTATGGCAACGAGAACTGGGAGTTCGACCAGGACGGCCTGATGTCCAACCGGCATGCGTGCATCAATGACATGCCCATCAAGGAGAGCGAACGCAAGTTCCACTGGCCCCTGGGGCGACGCCCGGACGATCATCCGGGGCTGTCCGAGCTGGGGCTGTAGGAGCCGGCTTGCCGGCCCCTGCAGTGCCAGTCAATCCTGCTTCAACCCCACCTGGTACAACACGCCATCAGCCTCATCCGTGAGTACGTACAGGAAACCATCCGGGCCCTGGCGTACATCGCGGATGCGCGCCTTCAACTCACCCAGCAGGCGTTCTTCGTGGACCACCCTGTCGCCATCGAACTGCAGGCGGATCAGCTCCTGGCTGGCCAAGGCGCCTATAAACAGGTTGTGCTGCCAAGCCTTGAAACGGTCGGCATCGTAGAACGCCATGCCACTGATGGCCGGTGACTTTTCCCACACGTGGTGGGGGGCGACCGTGCCTTCGGCAGTCTTGCCCTTGGCTTCGGGAATCGGCAACAACGAATAGTTGATGCCATGGGTCGCCAGGGGCCAGCCGTAGTTCTTGCCACGCTCGATGATATTGATTTCATCACCGCCGCGCGGGCCGTGTTCGTTTTCCCAGAGGGTGCCGGTCCAGGGATTCAGCGCCGCGCCCTGGGGGTTGCGCTGGCCATAGGACCAGATCTCCGGCCTGGCCCCGGGTTGGCCGACAAACGGGTTGTCATCCGGTACGCGACCGTCCGGGTAGATCCGCACGACCTTGCCTTGTAGCTTGTCCAGGTCCTGGGCCGTAGGGCGATCATTGTTCTCGCCCAGGGTCACAAACAGGTAGCCATCGCGGTCAAACACCAGGCGCGAGCCAAAGTGATTGCCCGTCGAAAGCTTGGGTGCCTGACGCAGGATCACCTGGAAGTCCTTCAAACTGCTCAGGTCATCGCTCAAACGGCCACGCCCGACCGCCGTACCGGCCGTGCCGCCCTGGCCGCCACCTTCGGCGTAGGACAGGTAGACCAACCGGTCCTCCTTGAAATCCGGTGACAGCACCACATCCAGCAGACCGCCCTGCCCCTTGGCCCACACTTGCGGCACGCCGCTGAGCGGCGCGGACAATTTGCCGTCACGGCTGACAAAGCGCAGCGCACCCGGCCGTTCGGTGACCAGGAAGCCTTGCTGGTCTGGCAAAAACGCCACTGCCCATGGGTGGTCCAGGCCTTTGACGATAGCCGTCGCGGTGACACTGCCTTGCTCACTGGGAAACTGCCGGGTATCGCCGGCAAGCGCCGGAAGCGCGGTGGCCAGGGCGCTGGCGCAACAGGTCGCTAAAAGGGTTGTGCGTAGAAACATACCGTGGGGTTCCTTTTATTCAGGGCCGACGATTGCCATTGGCATCTTGCGTCGGGGCTGAGGGCTGGGTGGCAGGACGTGCGGGAGCGGCATCACGCTGCGGATAACGATTGCCGATGCCGCCGTTTTCCAGGGTCGGCGGGCGAGGCACCGGCGCGGTATAGGTGCCACGCGTCGCCGGTGTATTGGGCTGGGTGCCCTGCATGCTGTTGGGGTTGGCCCGCTTGATCGGGCTGTTATACGGGTTGTTGTTGCCGGGCAGGTTCTGGGCCTGCACCCCGCCACTCAAGGCAAGGCCCAGGACCAACACCACAAGGCTGCGCGTACTGCTGTTCATGACAAAGCCTCTCTGGGGCGAGGAATACCTGCATTCGATAGCACGCTACGCGCAGGGTTCGGGTTTGGTAACTAAATACTTTCCGGGCAGGTGTAACACGGCTTTTCCAACGCCGCGCTTCCAGCCAGCCGACCACCGAAACTTTTGCCAGCCGCTGCGGGTCACCTGAAGACCATTCCCCATCAGGAAGCACTCCTATGCCACGGGCAATCTGGAAAGGCGCAATCACCTTCGGCTTGGTTCACATCCCCGTGTCGCTGGTGTCGGCCACGTCTGCCCAGGGCGTGGATTTCGACTGGCTGGACAAGCGCAGCATGGACCCGGTGGGCTACAAGCGCATCAACAAGACCACCGGCAAGGAGGTCACCAAAGACAATATCGTCAAGGGCGTGGCCTATGAGAAAGGCCGCTACGTGGTGCTCAGCGAAGATGAAATTCGCGCCGCCCACCCCAAGGCCACGCAAACCATAGAGATCATCGCGTTTATCGACAGCGACCAGATCCCCCTGCAGAACATCGACACGCCCTACTACCTGGCCCCGGACAAACGCGGCGGCAAGGTCTACGCCCTCCTGCGGGAAACCCTGCACAAGACCGCCAAGGTTGCCCTGGCCAACGTGGTGCTGCATACCAAGCAACACCTGGCCGCCCTGATGCCCCTGGAATCGGCGCTGGTGCTCGTGATGCTGCGCTGGCCCGCCGAAGTACGCGACCTCGACGAACTGGAGTTGGGCGAGGACGTGACCAAGCCAACCCTGGCCAAGGGCGAACGGGACATGGCCAGGCGCCTGGTAGAAGACATGAGTGCCGACTGGCAACCGGAGAACTACCGCGACAGTTTCCAGGACAAGATCATGGCCCTGGTCAAGAAGAAGGCCAAGGCCGGCAAGATTGAAACCGTTGAGGCACAAGACGGCGCAGACGAGCGCAAGTCGGCAGACGTGCTCGACCTCACGGAACTGCTCAAGCGCAGCCTGGCCGGTAAACCCGCTGCACGCAAAAAAACCACCAAGGCCTCCTGAGCCGGCAGCCCAGAGGAACGTGCCATGGCCAAGCCACTGAGTGAATACCAACGCAAGCGCGACTTCGCGGTCACTTCGGAGCCATCATCGTCGAGCCCTGGCCGGCGCGCGCCGTCCGCATTGGCGTTTGTGGTGCAGAAACACGCTGCCCGCAACCTGCACTATGACTTTCGCCTCGAACTCGATGGTGTCCTTAAAAGCTGGGCCGTACCCAAAGGGCCGAGCCTGGATCCCAGCCAAAAGCGCCTGGCGGTGCATGTGGAAGATCATCCGTTGAGCTACGCAGGCTTTGAAGGCAGTATCCCCGCCGGGCAGTACGGCGCAGGCGATGTGATTGTCTGGGACCGTGGCATCTGGCAACCCCATGAGGACCCGCACAAGGCCTACACCGCCGGCAAACTGAAGTTCACCTTGGTCGGCGAGAAGCTCGCTGGGGATTGGACCTTGGTGCGTACCCGGCTCAAGGGCAGCGGCGACAAGGAGCAATGGCTGCTGATCAAGGAGAATGATCAACAGGCACGTTCGATCAGCGATTACGACATTGTCCAGGCCCAGCCCAAGAGCGTTTTGGGCGGTGCGGCGCTAGGCCAGGCAAAAACCGCCCTGCCCGACCAACTGACGCCGCAACTGGCGACTCTGGCGGACCGTGCGCCGGCGGGCGACTGGCACTACGAAATCAAATTCGACGGCTACCGGATGTTGGCGCGGGTACGCGCAGGCCGCGTGCACCTGTTCACCCGCAACGGCCACGACTGGAGCGATCGCCTGCCCCGCCAGGTCAAGGCAATCGAGGCGCTGAAACTCAAGGACTGCTGGCTCGATGGCGAGGTGGTCAGCCTCGGTCACGATGGACTGCCGGATTTCCAGGGGTTGCAGCAGGCCTTTGACAGCGGTCACAGCCAGGACCTCGTCTACTACCTGTTCGACGCACCGTTTTTGCACGGCCATGACCAACGCGGCACAGCGCTGCAGGATCGGCGGGCAGCGCTCAAGGCGGTACTGGATGGCAACAAGAGCCCGTTGCTGCGCTTTTCCGAGGCTTTCGCGGCAGATCATCGCGATATCCTCCAAAGCGCCTGTAGCCTGGGGCTCGAAGGCGTGATCGGCAAGCGCGCCGACAGCCCCTACAGCGGCGTGCGCAGCGCCGACTGGATAAAACTCAAATGCCGCCAGCGCCAGGAGTTCGTGATCGTCGGCTACACCCCGCCCCAGGGATCGCGCGGCGGCTTCGGGGCGTTGTTGCTGGCCGTCCATGCTGACAACGCCCTGCTGTATGCCGGGCGCGTGGGAACTGGCTTCGACCAGGCCACCCTGCAAGCGCTGTATAAAAAAATGCAGCCCCTTGCGCGGCAATCCTCACCGTTGGCCAACCCCTTGAGCGGTAGCCAGGCGCGCGGCGTGCGGTGGATAAGGCCGCAACTGGTGGCCGAAGTGCAATTTGCCGAGTGGACCCGCGAAGGCCTGGTGCGCCAGGCGGCCTTTGTGGGCCTGCGCAGCGATAAACCCCCGGAGCAGATCGTGCGCGAGCAAGTACTCCCCCAAAACCGTGCGTCGAAGATCAGCATTAGCCACCCCGAGAGAATCATTGATCCGGCCAGCGGCACACAAAAAGCGCAACTGGCGCAGTTCTACCAGAGCATCAGCAATTGGATCCTGCCCCACCTGCGGCACCGCCCCGTCGCGTTACTGCGGGCGCCCGAAGGGATCGAAGGCGAGCAGTTTTTCCAAAAACACAGCGAGCGCCTGGCCGTCCCCCATATCACTCAATTGGACCCGAACCTGGACCCCGGCCATGCGCGCCTGATGGAAATCCACACCGTGGCGGCACTGGTCGGCGCCGTACAGATGGGCACCATTGAGCTGCACACCTGGGGGGCAACGGTTGACAAGATCCAGACTCCGGACCTGTTTGTACTCGACCTGGACCCCGACCCGGCGTTGCCCTGGAAAAGCATGCTCGAAGCCGCACAACTGGTGCTGTCGGTGCTGGATGAGTTGGGCCTGGCCGCCTATATCAAGACCAGCGGAGGCAAAGGGCTACACCTGATCGTGCCATTGGCGCGCCGGGATGGCTGGGAGACAGTGAAAGCCTTCGCCAAGGCCATCGCGGTGTTCATGACCCAGCAATTGCCCGAGCGTTTTACTGCCACCAGCGGCCCCGGGAACCGCATCGGCAAGATCTTTATCGATTACCTGCGCAATGGTCGTGGCGCCAGCACCGTCGCCGCCTATTCGGTACGCGCCCGCCCGGGGTTGCCGGTTTCGGTGCCGATCAGTAGACAGGAACTCGCCAGCCTACGCAGCGCCCAGCAGTGGAACGTGGCTAATCTAGAGGAACGCTTGCATGGCCTGAAAGCCGATCCCTGGGCGGGTTATGCCAACCGCCAGCGAATCGGCAAGAAGATGTGGCAGAAACTCGGCGCGCAGCCGCCCTCGCCCTAAGCAAGCCTACAGACATCTGTGGCGAGGGGGCTTGTCCCCCGCTGGGCTGCGGCAGCAGCCCTAAAACCGGCCACCTCGGTGTGCCTGGCACAACGTGGTGAGGCTCTTGGGGCGGCTTCGCCACCCAGCGCGGGGCAAGCCCGCTCGCCACAGAAAACCTGCGATCCACAGTAAGTTCCAAGCTGCCGCAACGCCCCCTGTGGCGAGGGGGCTTGTCCCCCGTTGGGCTGCGAAGCGGCCCTAAAACCGGCCACCTCGGTGTGCCTGGCACAACGTGGTGAGGCTATTGGGGCGGCTTCGCCACCCAGCGCGGGGCAAGCCCGCTCGCCACAGAAAACCTGCGATCCACAGTAAGTTCCAAGCTGCCGCAACGCCCACTGTGGCGAGGGGGCTTGTCCCCCGTTGGGCTGCGGCAGCAGCCCTAAAACCGGCCACCTCGGTGTGCCTGGCACAACGTAGTGAGGCTCTTGGGGCGGCTTCGCCACCCAGCGCGGGGCAAGCCCGCTCGCCACAGAAAGCCAGCGGCTAATAGTCGGTTTCAGGCGGCTGGGAGGTCTGTTTGACGCGAGGGGATGACGATCAGATCAGTATGAAAATCGCCGCCAGGCCGGCAAAGATCGCCCACTTTTCCAGGTAGTAACGGGTGCGGTTGCGCTTTTTCAGCTCCTTGCCCCGCAGGCGGATCTTGTACAGGCGGGTAAACGCGCGGTTCAACCCACCAGTCTTGTCCCCGGCATCGTTGGGCGAGCCGGCGGCGGCCATGACGTTGCGGCTGAACCAGCGATTGAACGCCGCCGCCCAGCGATATTTCATCGGGCGCTCTATGTCACAGAACAAAATGATGCGGTTCTGCGCCGTGGTGTTTTCGGCGTAGTGGATGTAAGTCTCATCGAACATCACCGCCTCGCCGTCACGCCAGTAGTAGTTCTCACCGTCCACATTGATGTAGCAGCCTGGATCGTTGGGTGTATCCAACCCCAGGTGATAGCGGTAGGAGCCGGCATAAGGATCACGATGGCGCACCAACTTCGAACCAGGTGGCAGTTCGGCAAACATCGCGGCCTTGATCGAACCGATGCTTTGCACCAGCTCGGTGGTGCGCGGGCACAGCTTCATGGCCGAAGGATGACTGTCGCCGTACCACTTGAGGTAGAAGCGCTTCCAGCCCGACTTGAAAAACGAGTTGAAACCCACGTCGTTGTATTGGTCCGAGCGCTTGATCTCGCCAGCGCGCATGAGGTTCTGGCCTTCCTCGCGAATCTCCTGCCAATGTTCCTGGAGTGGGCTCAGGTCAGGGAAGTCGCTGGGCGAAAGGTACGGGCGGCCAGGCAGCCTGGAGAACAGGTAGAGGAAACAATTGATCGGCGCAAGGAAGGTCGAGTGGTCGCTTAATTGACGGCCCAGCTTATGTCGAACCCTGCCACGCAGGTGGACATACGCGATGGAGACAACGTAGAGAGCAACAATGATGAGTTTCACGGGAATTCGTCACATGTCAGAAGAGTACAGGCTGCTCCTTCAGGCCGGGCCCGAGAGGAAAAATGCAGCACCTGAAATCACAATTCATTAACAGGCCCTGGAGTGTCTTGGAGACAGTTCGGATAGTGGCCAATGGCAGTTATTTTAGCCCTAGATTGTAACCAAAGGTTAACTAAGAATTGTGAAAAGGTGTCTTCCAACTGTATAGCCGCGCCACCTCGAAAACACGATGGCGGGTGTGCCGGGCTGCGATGCAGCCCGGGAAAGGTGCGCGCTGACTCAGCCCAGCGGCTGGTCATCCTTGCGTTCGCGCCGGGTAAAACGGTCGTCGTCCAAGGGCGAATAGGCCACTGGCTTGCCACGTGTGAGGACCAGATGGCGGACCAGCGCGATGAGCATCCCCAACAGCAAGCCAACCACCAGGCTCAACGCAATCACCAGGACTTTCTTCGGTTTGATCGGGCTCAGCGGCTCTTGGGCACGCCGGTCAATTGTCACCAGTTTCAAGGCGCTCATGTCGATATTCAGGCCACGCAGACGCGCCACTTCAGCACGCAACGGTTCGACATCCTGCAAGAAAATGTCTTCATTGCCCCGCCGCTTCATGACCTCGACCTGGCGATTGACCTCCAGCAACTGCAACTCCTTGCCAATTTCCGCGACGCGGCTGTTGGTGAAGTCATCGTTGGTTCGCTGTTGCAGGGCCGTACGCTCGGCTTCCAGGGCATCGGTGCCAAGGAAGTACAGGGGGATCTGCTGGTTGTTGACCTCGGTGCGCATTACCTGGCTGGAGCCGCTGCGTCCGGCGTCGGCCATCGACGACGGAGTGGTCGGATTCTTGATGCCCATGGACTTGGCAATCGAGATGGCTTCACTCAACTCTGCCAGGCGGTTGGAGCGCTGCATTTTCATCTGTAGGCGCAGGGCACTGAGTTCATCTTCCAACTGTGCGCGCTTGAGCTTGTCGCCTTCGAGCAGCTTGGCGATTTTCGATTCTTTGTCGGTTTCGTAATTGGAGCGCGCCGCATCAATCTTGCCTTTGAGCTCGGTGAGGCGGTTGTTGACGATCACCTTGAGATCGGCGCCCACCTGCTCACGCTCGGCGGCGATGGCGTAGTCGACAAAGCCATTGAGAATCGCGACGCCATCGATATCGGTGGGGTATTGCAGCTCAAGGCGGATATAGCTGCTCAACGAGTCCGCTTTCTTCGGGTCGGGCAGAATCAGGTTGATCGAGTTGCGGTTGAACGCCTCGAAACTCTGCTCCAGGCTGCGCCCCGGTTTCTGGAACGCTTCGAACAAGGCCGGGTTGGCCTTGAAGAAGTTCAGCCGCGCATCGTACGAGTCCAGTTGCGCGCCGACTTTGGCCAGGGCATCCGCCGGCGGCAACTTGTAGACCTCCGAGCGATTGAGTGCATCCAGCTCATTGATAGCTGCCGGGCGCAACACACTGCTGACCTGATACTCACGGGGAGCCAGCAGCGCGTAACCCACTCCAATCAGGCCCGCAAAAAGAGTACAGCCGATTACCAGTTTCTTCTGCCGCCAAATCGAGTGAAACAGCTCAAATAAATCAATTTCATCAGACGCCACGGGGGCTTGAACCTGGGGAGTTCTATTCAAAATGGGGACACCCTTCAAAAAGTGGACGCTGGCTGTCCACTACACGATAGATCTGAATAACCAACTGAAAAAGCAGGGACAACGCCCTGGATATGGCTAATACGACATAAGGCAACGTTTATCCGACCTTTGAGCTACGGAAAAAATCCCTACAGCATTGAGATTGTTTTCCTTCAGAAACAGTAATGTCATATAGACATTGCTCAGCGTAGACGACATATCGAGAAACACCGCTCTCACGGTATGTCAAAATAGTTTTAAATATCTGCTGGTAAAGGAAAAAACCCGACCAAAGCACAACTTTGGGAAATTTCCTGCAAACCTTTTAATGAAACTTGATAGGAAACATTTCTTGATGTAGGCAGAGCTTCATTTATGCCTGGTCAAAAAGGAGTTGTGCATGTCATCACCCTCAGCCCACGCGATCCCATGCCCGAGCGAACTGGACAGGCAAGCCCTGCAAGGCACTTGGGAGCAAATCGCCCTGGAAGACAGCGGCATCGCCAACCCGCCGGATGAACACAGTGCGCCTGGCGCGCTGACTACGATTGAGGGGGATCAGTTCCGGGTCACGACCCAGGAGGGCGAGGTATTACTGCAAGGCTGTTTTACCCTGGATGCCAGCACCACACCCAAGAGCATCACTTGGATCGACGCCATCGGGGCTGACGCAGGAAAGCGCCTACCCGCCAGCTACACCCTGGATGGCGAGCGCTTCGTTTTTATCGCCGCGGATGAAGGCATGCCCCGGCCAACCCGCTTCAGTACGACACGGGGGCAGACAATGCGCACGTTCATGCGCAAGTCTTGAGCAGATGAGAGGTATTCGTTTTTACGACAGTTTTTTCACAAACCCTTCACGTTTGACGCGCTAGGTTAAACCCAACTCCTCAGATGAATCCCTTGGCCCGCCGCCCCAGCGGGCCTTTTTTTTGCCTTCAGGCAGAGCGTTTGACGGCGGTCAGTGTGTAGCACATCGGCAATTGCGCCGACTGGTTCTCATAGCGGTCATAGAGTTCTTCACGGTTGGAGTGCGGGTACTCCTGCAAGTGGCTGATCTGTAGTCCTGCGGCAATGGCCGCGCTGACAACCTCCCCAAAGGTGTGTACGAACCAGTACGACGCAGCGGTTGCGTCGTCGCTCGTGCCTTCATAGACAATCGCCTCGTGCTGTACAAAAGGTTCGCGGCGAAAGTATGAGGTGACCGGCAACATCGGGTTGGCCGCTTCCGGATCAAACACCTCCAGGAACGGATGGGTCTCGTAGATCACCAACGTTCCCCCCTCCTTGAGGGTGCTGGCGACATGCCGCATGAACAGCGCGATATCCGGCATCCAATTGAGCACGCCGATGGTGATCAGGGCCACGTCAAAACGACCCAGCAGATGCTCGGGCAAATGATGAATGTCGGTTTCGATAAACTCAGGGTTGTGAGGTGAACGACTGGCCAGCTCCGCCGCCTGCGCAAGAAACGCGTCGGATTGATCGACCCCCACCACGCGATTGGCGCCAAGGCCATACAGCGAAAGGCTCTCACGGCCGTTATTGCAGCCCAGTTGCACGGCATCCCGGCCCGAGATTCCGACCTGCTGCAACAAGGCGGTCAGCGTGGGATCCAGGCAGTTGAAGCCGCGCTCGGCCACGGCGGCGAGCAACTTTTGCCAGGGGGCGCCAGCTTTATGGTGCGCGGCGGATTCGTTCCAGGCGGCCTTATTGCTGGCGATAGCCTGCTGAGCAGACAGCGTGTCCATTGCGTCTCCAAACCATTGAGCGTGCGCAACAGGATGGCAATGAGCGCCGTCAAAAATAAAGAAGGGGTTCGCCCCGCACCGATAGCCTCGCCATCCTTGAACCGGTAAAGAGCCATCACTGCAGGGCGAACGGAGGGAACTTAATCCACGGCCATTGGATGTTCAACTGTTATCAATTACAGAACCGACAATGGATACAACTTCGATACAAATCGATGTTTTTTGTGGAGTTTTTACTCAAAGCAGGCAATCCCGGCACTTCTCGGCGCCTCACACGCCGTCCTGTCATATAACTCGCGCCTGACATATGCGACAATGCGCGCCAAATTCCAACATGCACCCCATATTTCTGCTCGGCGACTGGGCTTCACGCCTTCATGTCGCTGTTGACGCATGCCCGTTGGCCCGGGCTCCGAATGGGTCCCGGCCCAAATAAGCGCACTCCAAGCTATTGATAGGTAAAGTAATTGATCTCCACAGCTAACATCACCATGCAGTTCGGCGCCAAGCCGCTGTTTGAGAACGTCTCGGTCAAGTTCGGCGCCGGCAACCGTTATGGTTTGATCGGT
>Ga0265296_1000865_pt1 | contig 39756 bp, 38 predicted proteins | sample MunlanPumphouse1_FD_189073 | JGI IMG/M metagenome (GOLD analysis project Ga0265296, IMG submission 189073) | Groundwater microbial communities from a municipal landfill in Southern Ontario, Canada - Pumphouse #1 | ecosystem: Environmental > Aquatic > Deep subsurface > Groundwater | place...
CTTAACTTTTTTCATGATTTTATTGTGACAGGTTTTCTGAATCTTTAAAACGTTGTTTATCCCCATGAATACTGGCGATTCCTAATCTTATCAAATTAATTTACCCACACGTTTGGGAGAAGAGCCTCAATTTTTTTAGAACCAAGAAGCGGACGAATATCGGTTTTAGCTTCCTCGCCGACTTCAAAAGGCGCTTCGCCGGTCAATCGCTTGGCGGCTTCGCGAATAAGACGAGTTTTGCCGGTACCTGATTCGCCATACATCAAAATCGGACGATTCTGATTAAGAGTTATGGCGCGTTGTAAAAGCTGGTTAAAATATTTATAACGCGATGGCGTCCAAATAAAACCGTTTGACAATTCTCGCTGATAACGGCGCAAACGCTCAAAAGAAAGACGAGCGGCCAACTCCGAATCACCGGCTTCGATTGTAATCAATCTATTGTTTTCAGAGTCAATTTGCGCTTCAAGTTCGGCCAATTCGATTTGTTCTAATTCCGGAGCTTCGTCTCCGCCGCTTTTAAAAATAAAACGAAATAATTCCAGGCGGCGTTTTTCATTTTCGTCGCGATGTTTTTTAATTTCATTGTAGTCTGATACCGCAAACGTCATTTTGTCTCGCTCGCGAAGTTCTTTTTTAAGAGTTGCTTCGACAATTTGTCGAACATTTGGATTGCGCCAACGCTCGGTAACGGCCGCGAGCAAAGTTTGTTCACTTAGTTTTTCCGAATCACTTTTATCTTTCTTAAGCTGAAGCCGACGAAAATCATGCCATAACGCCCATAATTCCTCGGCTGATTTTTCAGCCGAAATTTTTCTCTGCGATTCCGTTCGAGGTTTTTCGGAAACAGGAACGACGGTTTGACCTATTTTTTCAAAAATAGGACGGCGATTCATATTCATAGCATAGTCCGCCGACTGCGTCCTCCGAAGCTCGGCGAAGGAGGAAGTTTAAACGAAGGCGGATGGTTAGATTATAGCACAATTCTCCTAGCCAAATTATCAACATCCCCTGCCCCCTGAACGATCAAAACATCATTTTCCTGAATAACCGTGTTTAATAATTGTTCCGCGGCTGAAAGATTGGAGGCGAAGACAACTTCTTTGGTTGGAAATTTTTCTTTAATGGCCATGACTAAGTCATTGGAAGAAACATCAGTATCTTCAGTCCGACCGGCCACTTCGAAAATTTCCGGCAGAATCAAAACATCAGCGCCGCTCAAGGCTTCGACAAAATCATTGAACATGCTTTTTGCGCGCTCGTGTTGATGCGGCTGAAAGCAAAGAACAATCCGACGACCAGGAAAAAACTCGCGAGCGGCTTCGAGCGTCGCTTTGATGGCCGTGGGGTGATGGCCATAATCGGAAAAAACTTCCGCTCCGCGAAAATTTCCAACTCGTTCAAAACGCCGCCAGACCCCGAAAAATTTTTCCAAACCGACTTGGATCGCGCCAAACGGCACGCCGATAACCAAAGCCGTCACGGCCGCGGCCATGGCGTTCATAACATTAAATTGTCCCGGAACTTGCAGGACAATATCGCCCAAATGACTGTCGTCCAGCCATAACTCGAAAGTTTGCTGACCCAAACCGGAAATTCTGTTTACCGCCCGATATTCGCCATTGTGTTCGCCAAAAGAAACGCTGTTTTTATAAACCAAAGAATGACAAGTCAAATCATCGGCGTTAAAAATCACGCGGCCGATTTCCGGGACTTTATCAACAAATTTTTGAAAGGCTTCGCGAATATGATCAAGATCGCGAAAATAATCAAAATGGTCTTCTTCGATGTTAGTGATAACCGCGAACTCCGGATGAAGATTCAAAAAATGTTCGCGATATTCGCAAGCCTCGACCACGAGCCACGAACCGCCCTTGCCCTCGCGCATGTTGCCATGTTTAAAAGTCGGAACCTTGGTACCAACGATTACGGTCGGATCAAAACCGGCTTCTTCCAAAATCAAACCCAGCATGGCCGTGGTGGTGCTTTTGCCATTAGTGCCGGCCACGGCAATGGTGCGAAATTCTTTGGTGAGTTCGCCAAGGGCTTCGGGATATGAAAGTTCCGGCAGGCCGCGCTCGCGAGCCGCAACGCGTTCGGAATTGTTTTCCGGCACGGCTGGCGAGTAAATTATCAGATCGCAATCGCTGGGCACGTTTTCGGCAGTATGACCGATAAAAATCCGTTGACCGTCAAACTCAAGATCTTTGGTCACGCTTGATTCGATTAAATCGGATCCGGTTATGGTTATTCCGCGCCTGGCCAAAAGTTTGGCCAAAGCCGAAACGCCAATGCCGCCAATGCCGATGATGTGAATTTTTCTGGCTGATTGAAGCATAAACTTTTTAAAATTTAATTTAATCACCGGACAATTGATCAAAAACATCTTTTTCCGCCTCAACTCGTATTTTTTTACCCAAATCAGTGGTTGCCGGTTTTAAGAAAGCCCCAAGAAACATTAACTCATGCGTGATATTGCCGGACCAAAGAGCCTTTATTCGCTCTTCTTTTCCTTCCTGTTTATATTTTTTTGCTAATCTAAAAATATGATCTTTTATTCTTTCACTCAATAACCGATGTTTTTCAGCATTAACGCCCCGCGACCAGATCGAAGGAGATTTTTTTATATTTTTTAAAAAAGCGTCGAACTCGTCTTGGTTAAAATCATCAGGTGACGCGGTTAACTCCTGAAATAACAACACGGAATAAAATTCTTCTTGATCAAAAAGATCAACCTGTTCCTCAAAAGACAAGTCGCGCAAAGCAAGAAAACCTTGTCTCTCTAACCATGCCATCGTTAAAACAAAATTCGGTTCCGCGCCAACTTCGTGTTTTTTTATCATTTCCAAAAGAGTGACGTTTACGCGATCAAATACTTCTTGAAGTTTCTTCAGACTCTTTCTTCCGTCTCCGACAGTCGAATCAATCATCATTTGATTCAACTCCTGATCGGAAGTTTTTGGCGGGATCTCAATTGTTGGTTCGGAATTTTTAACCAAACGGCGCAAAATATCAATCACCGCTTCTTCGTCTGTTTTATATTTTACTTTCTTATCATACAGACTAAAATCAAAAATTAAGGACTGCCGTTCTGGATCACCCAAATACCCTTCGGTTTTAGGTAAAAGCGAACTTAATTCGTCTTTATCTTTTCCGCCGCTTTCGTAATATCTAACCATGGCCGACAGCACCTTGTGAACCAACGGTCTTTGGTCGTGAATAAAATCACGGAGAGCGCCAAAAGTTCCAGCCACGGCAAAACCATCAAGCCGATTCTTTTCGAATTTAGCAAAATCAGTGGTTGGGGTCTCACGAACCGCCATCAACAACTCATTAATATTTGCCGGAATAATTTCAAGAGCAAAACAATGGCAAATAAAATCAGCTATTCCGAAATCGCCTTTTGTCATTCCCCAAGTATTACCGGGTTTTAATAAACAAGCCACCTGTTCGTCCTGTCTTTCAATGGCCGGCAACATTTTATTTTGAAAACCGCCGGTTTGGTCTAAGGGGTGGCTAGAACCATAACGGCAAACCGCGTCTAAAAAATTTACCAAAATACTCGGCTCAACCTCTTGATTATTTTTAAAAAGTTGCAAAAGCTTCAAAAGCGGCTTACCCTCGCGGGTTGCGTGTCCTAAAAAATTTAAATTTCCGACCAAAGAATCTTTTAATTCTTTATTAAAATCAGGCGGCAGAGAATAAAGACATTGATAGGTCTCAAACATGGCCTGGACTCGCCCTTTCAAAACTTCAATCGGCAAATTTTTTGTTGGAAAAAAATTAATTTCAGAAATTGCAACTAAAATATTATCATAAAAATCCTTTAATCTTTTTGTTTTTTCTTGATCTTCTAATTCTTCGGGGACAAATCGACTAATCCACTCGCTAGAAAGTTCCGACCAAAACTTAGCCACGGCCAAATTATGAGATGCTTTGAAAACCAAAATTAAATCGTATTTATGTATATCAAGATTTTTGCTCAGAAGAATAATATTACTAAAAAACTCCCCAATTTCATCTGGTTTGATCTCGACTGTCTCAAACGCTCTAAACATTTGTCCTTCTAAAAAATCTCTATCAAACGGGGAATTAAAACTTTCTTTATTAAAAAACGGTGAAACAAGTTCTTGAAAAAGACGACGTTTTTCGTCTTCTTCCGGTGGATCTCCTGTTTCATCATGGCCGGTTTCTTCGGATCCGGCGTTTAAACCAATGTCTATGCTCGCCCAAGAGGCAAGCTGATCTTCTGATTTCATAAGGATGTTCATCTATTAAATTAACATGTTTCGAGTAAATAGGCCAGAATTGATTGACAAACCAACGGTTTTTTACTAAGCTGACGATAAACCTCGCACAAAGGAGATTCTCGTGTCGCACCTTTTCATAGCATTGGCTGCAATCGGCGGGGCAGCCCTGGTTCTGACGTATATCTACTCGGAAATCTTCGCGGTGAGAAAGTGGTTGGTATGGAGCACCCCCTTCTTTCGCGGCTGCCTGATCCTCTGGTGTATTTGGGCTATTTCGCTCTTTTTCTCCGATAGCACAAGTGCGATTGCCATCTGTGCCGGTGCTTCCGGCCTCACGGTGATCATGGGGAGTGTCTTGTTCTTCTGCCGACTAATGTATATCAAGATCCATGGTTTACAGTGATCGTGGTTTGCTTCCTTCGCCGAGTCACCTCTTAACCGTCCCGTGGATCGTTCCCGTGGGCGGCTTTTTTTATGTTTATAAAAATTGGTTCTTCCGACTTTCCTGTGGGTAAACCTCCCAAGCCAGTATCAGCCCCCACCCCGACCCTCCCCCGTATGAAAGATAAAAAGACATACGTGGGAGGGAGAGACAGTGTTAGTACAATTATGATATCAGAGTTTCTGTCACCTTCTCCCTCCCACGCATGCCCTTCTGTTTATGGCATACGGGGGAGGGTCGGGGTGGGGGGAGACACTGTCGCGAACCGACTTACCCATAAGAAAGTCGGAAGAACCTATAATTTAAAGAGGGATGGTTTTATAGAAACTAAAAAAAGAAAAATAAAAATTTCAGAAAGCGGAATTACCGAATATATCAGAACAACAATCGACGACACAGACAAGCTACCAGATGGAACGGATTGCGTTGTGGTTTTCGATGTCCCCGAAAAAAACAGAAAAATCAGAAAACTCTTGAATAAATTACTTATAGAACTAGCCTTTCTGAAAATCCAAAAAAGTGTTTGGATCTCTCAATTTGATAATGCTAAATTGCTTAAAAAATTACTTATAATGCTAAAAATCAAAAAATGGGTTAGAATCTATACTGGACAAGAAGAATAAACTTAAATAGAAAGGCCGATCCGCCTTCGCCGAGCTTCGGCGGACGCGTCGGCCTTACCACGAGACACTTAAAACTTATTATGACCCCCTTAGAAAAAACCGACCCGGCCATTGCCGCGGCCTTAGAAAAAGAGATAAAACGCCAAAGCGAGGGTTTGGAAATGATTCCCAGCGAAAACTACACCTCGCCGGCGGTTTTGGAAGCCCTGGGCTCGCGTTTTACCGATAAATATTCCGAGGGTTATCCCGGAAAACGTTATTATGGCGGCTGTGAAAATATTGATGTTATCGAAACGATTTGTATTGAACGAGCCAAACAACTTTTTGGCGCCGAACACGTTAATGTCCAACCGCTTTCCGGCGCGCCGGCCAACATTGCCGTCTATTTCGCTCTGCTAAAACCCGGCGACACGGTTCTCGGTATGGATCTTTCGCACGGCGGACATTTGACTCATGGCCACCCGGTAACTTACATGGCCAAAATTTTTAATTTTGTTCGTTACAAAACCGACGCCGAAGGAAAAATCGATCTTGATAATTTGCGCGCCATGGCACAGGAGCACAAACCGAAAATAATTTTGGTTGGTTATTCCGCTTACTCGCGCGAAATTGAATACGAAAAAATTCAAGCCATCGCCAATGAAGTCGAGGCTATTACCATGGCCGATATCGCCCACATCGCCGGCCTCATCGCCGCCGGTGAAATGGATAATCCGGTGCCAATCTTCGACGTCGTCACCACCACCACTCACAAAACTTTGCGCGGCCCGCGCGGCGGCATGATTATGTGCAAAGAAAAATTCGCCAAAATCATCGACAAGGCGGTTTTCCCCGGCCTCCAAGGCGGCCCGCACAACAACGTTATTGCCGCCAAAGCCGTGGCTTTTCTTGAAGCCCTTCAACCGGAGTTTAAGGATTACGCTCAACAAATAAAAAAGAACGCTAAAATTTTGGAAATTGAACTGCGAGTTCGTGATTACAAACTCTGTTTTGGCGGAACCGATAATCACCTCTTGCTCATTGATGTAACCAACAAGGGTCTTTCTGGAAAAGAAGCGCAAGTTGCTCTTGAAGCGGCCGGCATCACCGTAAACAAAAACATGATTCCCGATGATCCGCGCAGTCCGATGGATCCTTCCGGCATTCGTCTCGGCACGCCGGCGCTCACGACGCGCGGCATGAAAGAGGAGGAAATGAAACAAATCGCCGGTTGGATTGATGAGGCAATTACAGCCAAAGATAACGCCGAAAAACTCGCTGATATTCGTCGTCAAGTTAAGGAGATGACTGATCGGTTTCCGCTTTATCCGGATCTGACCTAATTATAAATCAACAGAAAAAACCGCGGAAAAATTATCCCGTGGTTTTTTGATATTTTTTCAAAAACTATTCCTGGTCTTTTTGTCTTTCTTTTTCATCTTGCTCTTCCCATTCTTGCCAAATCTCCGAACAAGCACCCAAAAGAAAATCACCCCAATCCGGGCCAGTGCTACGACGATATTGCGCGATCAGCTCGCGAGCGAAAGGATACTTTTCCACCGCTTTTTTGGTTTGTTCGGGGTGGGCCGACAAATCAAAATCTTTAAACCGCGCCCAGACATAAAATAAACCGACCGTCGCTTCCTCAAATTCTTTTTGATTAGCCGCTTCGACAAATTTATCATTTTTTAAACGTTCAAACATTTTTTTCTTTAAATCAACTTCATCAGAATCAGCGGCGGAATCGGCAAAAGTAAAAAAATTCCCACCAAGAATAACATCAACCGATTTTCTAACAACTTCTTCCGGCGATGGGTAGAGATTTGGTTTTTCTTTCTTTTCTCTGGCTTCGCGCTGAATAAACCTCTGAATTCTTTCTATCAAACCATAAGAAAACTGAATATCATCAACTCGCCAACCAGCGGCCTTAGCGAACGAAATTAAAACTTTCAGTTTGTCTTCGGTTAAATGGCAAAATTCGTAGAGTCGAAGTTCAAAATCACTCTCTGACCAAACCCCTTCCTCTTTACCAAACATCGCTTCGGCGCTAACAAAACCAAGATGATGCGGCACGGTAAAAAGGGTGTCGGTCGGAAATTCATATTGCCGCCGGCCAAAATTAACCAAAAGTCCAACGTCGGGAAAAAATTCAATCAACTTGGGATTGAAGCGATAATTACTGTTGCCGACTTCAGCTATTTTATCTTTTCGACCATCAGGATATTTGGCATACAAAGCCATTTCCGAAAGCGACAAAACCGTTGGTTTTTTCTCTTGAAGTTCGGCGGCTTCTAGAGAAACGGATTCACCTTTTCTCATATTCTAAAAATTAATTCCAAAAAATTTTTTGGCATTATTGCTCGTAATCTCAACCACCTCTTCCAAACTCCGGTCATGAAGCTCGGCCAACTTTCGCGCCACTTCGATAACATAGCGCGGCTCGTTGCGCTTGCCGCGATACGGCGGCGGAGCGAGATATGGCGCGTCAGTTTCAATCATAACTTTTTCCAGAGGAATCTGTTGAGCCATTTTTTGCACCGCAGAAATCTCACCCTCGCTTTTGCGCGGGGGAAAAGCGATAATGCCTGTAAAAGAAATTAAAAATCCGAGATCAAGATAATCCTGTGCCTCCTCAACCGTTCCTGTAAAACAATGAGCCACACCGCGTCGAACCAACTTCCCTGCCTCGACATACTCGCGAAGAAACGCAATTTGATCGGCATGAGCCGCTCGTGAATGAATAACGAGTGGAAGCCCAAGCTCGTCGGCCAGGTCGAGTTGCCCGCGCAAAGCAACTTTTTGTTTTTCTTTTATTTCTTCAAGAGAAATATTTTCCGGTAAATGATAATAATCTAATCCGCACTCGCCAATGGCCACGACTTTTTTACTTTTAGCGAGCTCGCGATAAAACGCCGGATCAAATTCTTCACTTCGAGTTTTGATGGTTGCTGTCGGCATCTCGTCATCATCCTCAAATGTCTGCTCGGAAGTATGCGAAGGATGAAGCCCGATGGCCGCCCACACCCCATCATATTTCTCCGCCACCTCGACCGCTCGGCGCGAAGTGTCGGATTGCGTGCCAACGGTAATCATAAAGACGTTCTCGGCGAGAGAACGCTTGATGACTTCGTCCATGTCTTGTTTATAAGCGTGGAAGTGGACGTGGCAGTGGGTGTCAATGAGTGGCATAAGTACCCCACCCTCCACCATAGCTCGTGGCGAGTTGAGGTGGACAGTCGTCCCTCCCCTATCGTGGCGATATAGGAGGGAAATTACTTTAGATGGTTTTTAATAATGTTAATTACTTCGTCGATATTTTTAAAAATTTGTTCATTTTTAAATCTAATTACACAATAACCATAACTTTCCAATTCTTTAGTTCTCTCCAAATCATATTCTTTAACCTCTTTATCATCATGTATTTCACCATCAACTTCAATAACCAACTTCTGTTTTCGACAACAAAAATCAACCACATAATGTTCAATTCCGTCTTGTCTGGCAAACTTTACTCCAAGTTGTTTTCCGCGCAAGACTGACCAAAGTTTCTCTTCAGCTTCTGTTGAATTTTTACGCAATTCTTGTCTGACAACTTTCTGTTTAGAACGGTTTACAAAACAATTATTTCGCATAAGTACTTTCCCCTCCCATTTCGCCACGAAAGGGGAGGGGTTAGGGGAGAGGTAAAAACTAACTGATTACAGGAGGGGTTAGGGGAGAGGTAAAAACTAACTGATTACAGGAGGGGTTAGGGGAGAGGTAAAAACTAACTGATTACGAGAAGGGTTAGGGGAGAGGTAAAAACTAACTGATTACGAGAAGGGTTGAAGTGGGATAAAAACATTACATCCACGGAATCATCGCCCCAATCGCCGCCGTCACACTATTGATATACGAAACAACTTGTGAACCGGAAAACCAGCCGCCAACCCAAGTCGGAAACATCATTTGCGCGAAATAAACGCCGGCGCCAACCAAAACCAAACCTTCGATCAAACCCAAAATTCCACCCAATAATTTATTGACAAAACCGACAAACGGCAACCAACGCAAAAAGCCGAAGAGTCGATCAACAATCCAGAAGACAAAACCGACAAGCCGCTGGGTGATAATCAAAATCAGGAGGAACAGGACAATGCCGGCTACCGTGGTGTTTCCGGCAAACAAAAAGCCAAGGTAGTCAACAGCCAGACCAGTATACTGGCTGGCGACGATAGCGCCGACAATGAGACCAACGCCGTTTCCAAGAGTTCGGATAAAACCGAACCACAGGCCATGGACGGCGAAAGCGCCGACGAGGACGAGGAGGATGATATCGATGAGGGACATATTTTTTGTTGTCAGGGTGATTGTTAGGGTTATTTTTATCCTTAATTGGGATATTATACTATCCTAATTATACGTAATTTTATCAGTAACACCAAGACTTCGCCCAAAAAATCCTGATAATCCCAATAATCCCATAAATCCCAGTTCAGACATTGATTCCAAGTATCCAAGAATTCAAGAGGCCAAGTAACCAACAAGCCATCAGCGGGAGAGAGACGCCCCGAGGTCGCCGCCCGAGTAGTCGGGAGTCCTCCTGTGCACGAGGAGACCGCCGGAGTCACCGAGACCGACAAAGACGAAGAGGCCGCCCGAGGAGCGAATATCAGACCAATCGTATTTATTCAATAAAATTCGACCGTTAGTTGTTCTTAAAACGGTTAAAAAATCAAAAACCGTTTCCACTGGCGCGCGGCGCTTAATTTTGCTCGGATCAAAGCCGACTCTTCGAGCTTCCGCGGCCAGCGCTTCGGTCATTGGTTGATGTTGCAAGCCCAAAGTCGAAGGAACAACTTCTTTGGTAACGAATTTCCATTCAAAAGGACAAGTAGTGGAAGTAAAAAGCGAATCGGTAGCATACCAGTCCACTTTGAATAATAATTTTCCTTGGCCTTTGGCCTCCATATCCGGCTGTAACAGCTCAAACATTTTTTTTATGGAACCGACCTGCGGCGCGCGCAAAATTAAAAGATATTTGCCGTTTTTAATGTCCGCTTGATTTTCCGGTTTTTGAAGAAACGTCTGAATGTCCGGTTCGTTTAATTTTTCCGCCAGCATTTGTTCGATGTGCTGCCGTTGTTCTGGCGAAAAATCAACTAATTTAACTTCGGTTCCGTTTTGATCATGAATAGTAAAAGCTTTTTCCACTTGTTCCGCGCCGAAAAAATTCTCGCCGAAAAGTTCGCGCGCTTCACGAGCATCGACATGTTTTTCTTCTTCTAAAAGGGTTTCGGCTTGTTTACCGATTTCTTTTAGAAAAGCCACTTGCGCCGGGTAATCGTTCATTCTGAATTCTTCCATTAGTTTGCGGGCGGCTTCAAAATTTCCAACCTGCATCAAACATTTAACAATTTCCAATTTTTGATCGCCGCCTGAAAATTTATCAAACGAATCATAAAAAAATCTAGACGGATCGAGACCAGCTTGAATTTCAAGTTTGACAAAACACTTAAGGGCTTCGGAAAAATCAGGACAGGACGAAACCGTAAGTAGGCGCTTTAATTTCTCAATAGCCTGAAGCAACTGCTTTTCATCTTCAATTTCAATTTCCGAATCAAAAAACAAGGTTTTGTAAATTTTTGCATCCGGTTCATGCTTACCTCTTTTTTCAGCCATCTCTAAAGTCTCAAAAAAATCTAACTTATGTTTGGCCTCAAAACCGGCAATTTTGTAAAGACTTTTTACGGTTCTGGCTTTTTTAGTAGCCATCGTCAAAAGCGGCGATGGATCATGACCAAATTCCAATTGGCAAGAAACCAAATTTAATATTTTTTCAGTTTCTTGATCGTCAAAATCAAGCCAGTGGCTGTTTTCAATGATTTTAGAAATTGTTTCAGTAGCGTCGCGACCGATTTTAATTTCGGCCATAGCGATTTCAAAAAAGGCGTCTAAAGTTTTTTTGTCAATACCTTGATCAGGATTTGCATTAAAAGTTTTGGCTTTATCTAAAGACCCGGACGGATCTTTTCCCATTTTAAACTCCAATAAAGCTAGAGCGCAACAAAATTTAATTGCTTGTTCTGCTTTATTGGTGTTAGGATGATATTCACTTTTTACTTTTTCTAAAAACTCCGATGGATCAATTCCGGCCGCGAATTCTAAATTGACAACTCTAAACACTCTATCTTCAGATCCGACATAACCAACCCTTTCATAGTCTTTTACCCATTTCAATATTTCTTCCGGACTAAAACCGTTTTTTACTTCCACTTCGGCTAAATCGCACAGTAAATCCAAACGAGCTGACTCCGATGTTTCCCTTGTTGTTATCGCTTCCCTAGCCTTAACAATGGCCGATTTGGCTCGACGCTTAGTAATCATTCCCAAAGCCTGTTGGTCGGAAATAATTAAAGGCGCCAAACTTATTTTTAAATCTTGGTCCAATTCTGTATTTATTTTTTTAAACAGTTTTCGCAACTCTTTCATTTTTGCCCAGCGCGCTTCAATCTGTTCTCTAACCGCTTGGGTTTCTTCACCTTGCTCGGAAACTGCCTCGAGCAATTCGTGCAGATTTGTTTCGCGCGAACGGGAAACCAAGCTGCCGATTAACGAGGTAATCAGAATTGAGTTTTGCTCCGCTGGCGCTTTTTGCAATTCGGTTTTTAATTCGGCTTGCAAAGCGTCCATTTGTTCGGCGTTGATGTGTCGCAGCGGCAGTTGTTTGGTATCCATTTCGGCCAACCCCTTAAGCCGTTCGTTCAAAACCTGCCGGCCGACGACGCCTTTGGCGCCGACACGGCGATGCGCCGAACGATAAAAAGCGATTTGAAAAACATTGCCAAAAAGATCGCTGCGCTCGGCTTCGCTCGACTGCCGACCGGGGGCGACGCCGAGCAAGCGAGCGTAAAGTTGCGGATTTTTTTGTTTAACAATTTCCACGGCATTGAAAAAATCGAAAATATCATCGGCTTGGCCGTCAAGAAAAGACAGGTGGCGGACGGTTTTTTTGAAATTTTGAGTAAGCGGCGCGATTCTGTTTTCAATATATTGAGCTAAAGTAATAAAAGCCTCGGCTGCAGCTTGGTCGCCCTTAGCCTCAGCTTCCTCGGCCGCCATATCGAGATCAAAAACCGCGTTTTCTGAACGCAAAGAAATTAAATTTTCATACGACTTTTGTTTTTTTCCCGAAACTTCTTGCCAGACGGCCATTCGATCTTGCCAATATTGTTTATTGGAATCGTCGGCGGTGAACGGATCGACAACAACAATTGTTCTGGGCGCGATTTCTTGAGTAACGCTTAGCCCCTCGAGAAAACCAAAAAGGCTGGTGGTTTTTTGCCCGCCGACCGAACCGGTTTTGAGCACGTCAATCAGGCCGCCTTCTTTTTTTAAAATATCACCGGCCGGAGCTCCGGCCTGAGTCATGGCGTTATGTTCAACAATGACATTTTGAATCTCAAAAAGAAGCGGATTAATCTCAGAAACAATTTGGCCGGCGATGGCCGCGAGCGAGGCGGTTTGAGCTGGAGTTGTTCTATCCCGACTGGCAACTAAAGCCTGGGCGTAAAGCGAAGGGGTTCCGTTTTCCGAATCGGAAAGATACCGCTGAACTCGAGAAGAAAGTTCGGTTAGATATTCATAGGCCAACGAATTCCTAACCAAACGTTGCGCCAAAGAATCCACGGCGTCTTCTGTGGCTTCAATAAGTTGCTCGGCGGTTTCAGGCTTTTCTTTTTTCTCGGCCTCCAATTGAGCCGCGGCTATTCCTTCCACCTCGGCCGCTGAATCGTGAGCGGGTAATTCCGAAAAAGACATATTTTATTCTGCTTTAGGAAAAAGTAGCTCACCTTTGGCAATCTTATGCCCCGGCTCCAACTCCCCCCACACCCAAGCCGACTCAAACGATTGAGTAAATTCTTTCGGCGCGTCGAGGCCAAGTTGAGCGAACAACTTCTCTGCCGTCTCGGGCATGAACGGATAAATCATCCAAGCGATGTGGCGCAGAGTTTCAAGAAGAACGTAGAGAGTATCGTTCAGCATTTTCTTTTCCTCGAGCTTGGCTAGTTGCCATGGCTGTTGTTGCTCAACAAATTGGTTGGCTTGACGAATCAAATTCCAAATAATGTCCAAAGCGTCGCTCAGACGATTTTCTTCGAGAGCTAAGTGATAAGCTGGCCAGGCGCCGGCGAGAAAACCGTCGGCTTTTTCTGGGACAACTCCATCGGTATATTTTTCCGTCATGGCCAAAACGCGATTAACTAAATTTCCGAACTCATTGGCCAGCTCATTATCGTAACGAGCGACCAAACGGCTTTCTGAAAAATCGCCATCGCCGCCAAAAGGAATTTCGCGGAATAGGAAGTAACGGATCGCGTCATTGCCGTATTTTTCGGCCATCTCGATTGGATCAATAATATTACCAAGCGATTTAGACATTTTTTGGCCATCAATAGTAAAAAAACCGTGGACAAAAATGTGCTCCGGCAAAGGCAAACCAGCCGACATGAGCATAGCTGGCCAAAGAGCACAATGAAATTTGATGATATCCTTGGCAAGCAAATGAAGATTAGCTGGCCACCATTTCTCGAAAGCTGCCTGGTTATTAGCATAACCAACACCAGAAAGATAGTTGATAAGAGCGTCGAACCAAACATAAATTCGATGCTTTTCATCACCCGGCACCGGAATGCCCCAATTCATGGTTTCGCGCGAAATGGAAATATCAGTCATGAAGTTTCGAATATAACTCAAAACTTCGTTGCGCCGCGATTCGGGCTGGATGAAATCAGGATGCTCGCCGATATAAGCCAAAAGCTCGTCGCGATATTTAGTCAGACGAAAAAAATAATTATTTTCTTTCAAAGTCACCGGAGCCTTTTGGTGATCAGGACACAAACCATTAACCAAGTCATTCTCGGTTTTGAAGGCCTCACACCCTTGGCAATACAAACCTTCATAACTGCCGAGATAAATATCACCTTTGGCCTCAACAACTTTCCAAAACTTTTCCACGGCCTGGTGATGAACTTTTTCCGTGGTGCGAATAAAACGATTGTGCGTCATTCCAAGCGAATCAAAAGTCCGCTCCCACAAAGCCGCCATCTCGTCTAAAAATCCTTGGATGTCATCCCCTCGACCAACCTTAGTCGCGGCTTCGATATTTTTTTGACTGTTTTCATCAAGGCCGGTTTGAAACCAAACCTCCTCGCCAAGCATGCGATGATAGCGAGCGAGAATGTCGGCGGCGATGGTGGTGTAGGCGTGCCCGATGGACGGCTTGCCGTTGACGTAGTAGATCGGGGTGGTTATGTAAAACTTTTTGGACATAAAATAATGACGAATTCGCCTTTAATACTACCTTTTTTTAATTGATTTGTCACTTCGATCGAGGAACCGCGATAAATTGTTTCGTGCAGTTTAGTTAATTCCCGACACACAACAACTTTCCGTTCATTAATGACTGCTCCGAGTTCGCCGAGCGTCTTCAAGATACGGTGAGTCGACTCGTAGAAACAAACCGTTTCTTCAGTCATGGCGATTTTGGCAAAATAAGCCTTACGACCATTTTTGTGCGGAGGAAAACCGAGAAACAAAAACTTGTCAGCCGGAAAACCGGAGATCGAGAGCGCGGCAATAGCCGCGCAAGCTCCGGGAATCGGAATAACTTGAAATTCTTCGCCGAATTCTTTAAGCGCGGCTTCGACAAACTTGCCGCCCGGATCAGAAATAGCCGGCGTACCGGCATCGGTTGTTAAAGCCAGCGACTTCCCTTCTCGCAACAACTTCAAAGCCTCGGCAATCCGAGCATCGCTCGCGTGTTGATTCACGGCGATCATTGGTTTTTTGATTCCCAAATGCTGAAGAATCTTCGCCGTAACGCGAGTATCTTCGCAAATAACCGCGTCAACCGCGCGCAGAGTTTCAGCGGCGCGCGGGGTTAGATCGGATAGGTTGCCGATGGGGGTGGCGACGATGTAAAGCATAAACCTCCCTCCAACTCCCTCCTTCCACCTTCGCCTCGGGGCTACGGTGGACACGGTCGCAAGGAGGGAGAGAGTTATTTAGTTAATTGAATTAAAACTTGTTTAATTTTTTCTAAAACCGTTTCTGTATTTTTAATAACCTCTTCATTAGTAAACCTCACTACTTTAAAACCTAAACCTTCTATAATTTTTTGCCGCTCGTAATCATATTCAGCAACCTCCAAATCATCATGAACAGAACCATCAACTTCTATAATCAATTTCTTTCTTGGACAGCAAAAGTCTACCACAAAATTTCCAATACTATACTGTCTTCTAAATTTACATCCGCCTAAACTTTTACCCTTAAGAAAAATCCATAAAATATGTTCGGCAACAGTACAATTATTCCGCAAATTTTTTCTCGTTTCTTTTAAATAACTTTTATTAAATATCTCCATAACAATTTATTCTCCCCTTCCTTGCGAAGGAAGGGGTCGGGGGAAGGTTTATTCTCCCCTTCCTTGCGAAGGAAGGGGTCGGGGGAAGGTTTATTCTCCCCTTCCTTGCGAAGGAAGGGGCTAGGGGAAGGTTGAACTCGCCCCCTCCTTACGAAGGAGGGGGGTCAGGGGGGTGGTTAGCACTCCAACAAAACCAATAACCATTAACCAAAGGTACCTCTTCCCCGCTCTTATCTAAACCAATCACTGTCCCCAAATCTTCATTCCAAACAAAATCAATTTCCGCGCCGCTGATTTTTCCCGAACTCTTGATATTATCAAGCGGAAAAACTTCCGAACCATATCCATAGACAATTGTCTTGGCCGGATAAGTCGAATCGTACTTGGTTAAAGGATACCAGACGGCCGGGGTTTCGGCGTAATTACCGTATGGATTATGCGAATAATCGCGAACCACATCGGTTTCGCGCGACAACGCTGAACCATTGGGAAAATTTTCTTTGAATGATTGCCAAGTCATGACATACGACGGTATGGACGAAATGGTTTCGCCCGCGCCTGAAATAATTTGTCCGTCAATCGATCGCCATAATGAATCCACCCCTTCAACCGAAAACAACATCGAGTTGTTATAAATTTTTCCCGAATTTTGAAAAACCATTTCTTCTTCTCTCTCAAATACCGCCGCGCTGCCACACAATGGATCATAAGCCACCAAAATTGGTTGACCGTTCCAAACATCATTAACCAAATTATGCCAAACCAAAATCTGAAACGGATAAAACCGAACCCCTCTCCCCGGGGGGAGGGTGGGCGCCTCGAGAGAGGGGGAGGAGGCTAACACAATTCCCTGCCCTTCATTTTGTAAATAAGTATCGGCTAACGGCACGGACTCAAAATTTGGCTCAACAATCGCCGGACGATTTTCATTATTTGAACCAGTATCAATAATCGTTTCCTCGACAGTTTGTTCAGACAAATTGGTTGGCGGTAAATAATTACGATAAGTTAAAACAAAAATAGCCACAAAAATAATCGCCGCGATCAAAAACGTTCGCTGGGTTTTAGAGAATTTGAAATGGGGCATATTGCTACCAGAATAGCACAAAAGGCGTTAGTTGTCTGAACAATGATTCCCGTGATTTTTTTGCGGCCAATCATGTAAATCAGGTAAATCAAGGAAATCATGGTTCAGACAATAACACCACTTAAAATCACGGTAAAACAAAAACTTCCGCATCATCCCAAGAAGGACAACGCGGAAGTAGGAGACAGGCTGGTCAGGCCTAGAAGAAGACCACCTTGGCCATGAACCCGAGCATGACCAGGAAGATTCCGATCGCGCCCCAGATAAAGACGCTGAACGGAGTCAGCCAACTCCACCAACCTTTGGCCTGCTGAGCCTGGTTGGCAGCGTTCGCGGTCGCAAGAGCCGTTGAGACGACTGTCTGAGCCGCAACGGATGCGGCGATGATTCTCTGGGCGTCTTCGGACAATGACCGGTTGTACCGTGCCATTGATTCGTTGTACTTCGCCATCGAATCGTTGTACGCGATCGGGTCAACGCCGGCCAAAGACGCGACTGGCGGAATCGGGGGAACGACCACGGCCTTGACGTATTCGAAGCCGTTCGGAAGCTCGACCCACTTTGCTCCAGTGAGATTCCGAGCCCTGACGTTCACCTTCCCAAACTTGCGCGGCGGCACCTTCACCTTCAACTCGGTCGGAGACAGGACTGTGACGTCCGTCCCTTCCTTGGTGTTGAAGAAGACCCTGATCCCGGGGAGGAATCCGGTACCATTGACGACGACTTCATACCCACCCGCCTCGTCGCCTTCAGGAGGATCGACAGAAGTGAGTGTGAGCACAGCCGGCGGAGGCGGAGGAGACGCTGCAGCAACGATGTAGGTGAACTTGATCGGCGAGGTGGCCGACTGGCTGTCGGGATTGGTAACCACAACGTCCACGTCGCCTGGCGCGTGAGCCAGTGTCCAGGCCTTCAACTCGGTCGCCGAGACAAAATCGACCCTGCCCACTGCATTTCCGTCGAAGAAGATCTTGGCTTTATCGAGAAAACCGGCGCCGGTGATGGTCACACAGTTTCCACCTGCCTCGAGACCTTTTTCGGGGATGATGGAGACGATGGTGGGGGCTGGCGGAATGACCTTGGCCGGTTTGGTCCAGCCGAAGTACTTGACCGCGTAAGCCTCGCACTTCTCAAGCCACTCGGGCTTGTAGTTTCTGGTCCGAGCTGTGAGCTCGACTTCGAGATCGCAGTTGACACCAGCCGTCGCGATCGCCTCGGCCACACCTTTCAGGTGGCGAAGCAAGGTCGACTGTTCGGCAAAGCCCAAAGTTCCGAGTTCGGCCGTCAGGGCATCCTTGTCGGCCTGGTTCCAGTCACCGTGTGGCCGAGCCACGTCAGTGAGAAGGGTGATGTCGACCGCCAGGTTGCTCCAGAAGCTGGCAAAATCCACAACAAATTTCGGGGATGTCATCGGTTTTCTCCTTTGGGGTGGGGGGGTGGGTAATTCCGATTGACAGCGTAATTTAGCACAAAAAAACAAAAAAGTCAATAGGGGGCTTGACATTTTGGCAAAAATGTGGCATTATTTAGCGTTATCTCTGCCCCGGAACACGGTGTTTTTGGGCAAACGACAACAACCAGACGATCCGCCAACCAGCGGACAGGAGACTTTGTCATGACCGAAAGAATGACCCCCGAAGGGTTCATCTTCACCAACCCCCGTGCAAGGAAGGAAATGGAGACGGCGATCAGTCTAGTCGCCAACTCCCAGTTCAATCTCGATGACTGGGATCACTTCCTGGCTGTCATTGACTGGGAATTCGGCAAGGGCGACAGCACCTCGGCCATCGTTACCTCGCCAACCGAGGATGGCAAGGTCATCACCTTCAAGACGTTTCCCGTCAGCGTCCTCGTGTACCACCCAGCCAAGCCGGAGAACGGGCAAGAGGACAAACAGGGCGACACCTGCCTGGTGTTCACCAACATCAAGGGCACGCCCAATCCTCGCGAGATCTACACGGCCTATGCCCTGGCGCTTGGTGGCTGCCTCGGCCCCGAAACACTGGTCGAAGTCGAGGACTTGATGGGCGAAGACGGCATGGTACTCGGGAACACCACGGTGAAGGAGATCAAGTCCCTCACTCCAGCTACCTGGACCGCCAACCCCTTCAACGGGCAGACCAACATCGTCGTCAAGGTGGGCAGCAAGGGTGTCGGCTGGTACCACGGCAAGCGAGTGGAGTTCTCGGGCTTTGCCAACAAGCCCACCGAAGGCGCGACCATCGCCTGCCGAGCCATCGACGAAACCTTTGGCAGGATCCGAGTGGTTCCGGCCGGCGGCCAGGTCTCGGGCGAGATCCACACCAAGAAGGAAAGGAAACCTGAGGTGGTCAACATGCCGCGCAGCAAGGGCAAGGGCAAAGGCAAGCCCGAAGTCGAAGCCAACCCGGCCGCCGAGGGCGAGGACAAGGGCGCAGGCGAAGGCCAGCCCGAAGGCGAGGCCCAGTCCGCCGGCGAGGAAACCCCCGCCCCCTAGACTCCTCCCATCGGAGGAGTCGCTCAGGTCGCTGTATGCTTCATGCTGCAGCGGCCTTTTTCTTTTTAAAAATTAAAAAAATGTGATATAATTATTTCAACAAACTAAAACAAAAAAAACAATATGACCATTTATCCAAAATGGAAGGAGGATCGAGTTTACGCCATCGCGATCTTTGTGCTCATTGTGAGCGCCATTCTTTACCTGGGCGTGAAAATCGACAACCTTGTCAGACAGTCCGAGCAAATCGGCCAGCCGGCGCCTTATGAGCATACCATCTCGATTGATGGCGAGGGCAAGGCTATCGGCAAGCCGGACATTGCCACCATTACCATGGGCGCTGAAAACAAAGGGGTTGACGCGGCCGCGGCACAACAGGCCAACAACACGGTTATGAATAAAATCATTGCCGATACCAAAACCTTGGAGATTTCCGAAGATGATATTCAAACTTCCAATTATAGTATTTACGAAGATATTCAGTGGAATTCGGACACCAATGTTTCCGAATCAAAAGGCTGGATTGTTTCCAACTCAATTACCATCAAAGTTCGCGACACGGCCAAACTTTCTTCTGTCTTAACCATGGCCGCGCAAAATGGCATTACCAATATTTCCGGCCCAACTTTCACGATTGATGACACAACAAATTTGAAAGCCGAAGCCCGAACCAAAGCCATTGCTCAAGCTGAAGAAAAAGCCGCGGCCATCGCCGCTTCGCTCGGCATGAAAATCGAGAAGGCGGTCGGTTACAGCGAATGGGCGCCGACAAATTATTATGATTATTCTTATGGTCTAAGCGCTTCAGCCCTCAAAGACACTGTTTCGGCTCCAACAATTCAAACCGGTACTAATGAAGTTACTTTGGATGTTTCAATTACTTATAAGTTGGTGGAATAAACTATTATCCGAAAAAACTCGCATTATGATTTGCGAGTTTTTTAATTCTTTCAGGAAGTGTCATTCCGAACGCCACGTCCTTCGACCCTTCAATTGGTTTCAGGGTCGCCTTGAGTGGAATCGAAAGGCGATTGGTCTCAGGACTGTGAGCCTAGTCGAACAGTGAGGAATCCCGTGAGGCAAGAGATAAACTTGGGGAGAAAGGAATACTCCCCAACCATCTTACTGTTTCCCTACGGGATTCCTCCTCCTTCGCTTGTGGCAAGCTACGGAGGACACGGTCGCCGCTCGATTGGCCTCGCGACTCGGAATGACTCGCTCTCCTCTTATTTTCTCTTTTTCAAAACATCCGCAATCAACTTCGCTACCCCCAATGCCGTACCATCAAAAGTCGACTGAGCTTGAACCGAAATGCCGGAAATTTTCTGTTGAAGTTCAACAATAATGCCATCACGCATTACTCCGCCATCAGCGATGATCGATTTTGGTTTACTCGGTAATTTTTTAATTTCCTTATCAACCGAACGGGCAATTTTAGTTAAAACAACTCGGAGTTTTTTGGAATTTTTTAAAACCGGTTCAACCAAAACAGCGCAGTTTTCCACTTTGGCCTCGAGAGCAAAAACTGGTTTACCGCCAATGGTTGGCAGTAGAGTAGTAAAAAAATCCGGATGAAGTTTAAAATTATTTCCAAGCGACTGAACTAAGAAGGCGCCGGTGCCATAAGTTATTTTCGTAGTTCCCTTCTTCGTCCCAGCCGCGTAGGTACTTGCCTGCTGATCGCCGGCGACCGCTAGAACCGGCAAGCGCGCTCCGATAATTTCGGTTTTCAAAAACCCGAAATGCGCCCCGGAAGAAAAAACATCAGGCAAAATCTCGCGCGGCACGCCGAATAATTCCAACAATTCCGGATCCCAATCTTGTTTCCGCAAATTAAATAGAAGTGTCCGCGCGGCATTCGTCTCGTCCGTAAGATGCGGCTCGTCCTCGCACAAATTCCAAAGAAGCCAGGTGTCGATGGTGCCAACAAGAAGCCGCTTCTCGGCGAGAAGTTTCCGTGCCTTGGGGACATTTTCCAAAACCCACTGAATCTTCGTCGCGGAAAAATATGGATCTAACTTTAATCCGGTCTTCTCTGACACCAAGCCCTCAACGCCCTCTTGCCACGCCGTAGCTCGCCATAAGCGGAGGCGGGCCGCCGTTCTTTTATCTTCCCAAACGATAGCCGCGTAAACCGGTTCACCCGTCACCCGATCCCAAGCCACAACCGTCTCACGTTGATTGGTTAAACCAAAAGCCGAAAAATGATTCAACTTCACCCGACTGGCGCGAACCGCTTCCTTCAACACTTGTTTAGAAACATTTAAAATCTCCATCGGGTCTTGCTCAACCCAATCTTTTTTCGGCCACCGAGTTTTGATTGGCCGATAGACTCGAGCGACAATTTCTAAATTTTCATTAAAAATAAAAGCCTTGATGCCGGTAGTACCAACATCAAGAACCAGCGAATGATCAACCTTGTCGCAAATAATTGTCAAAGGTTTTTTTGACATTTTTTTGATTATTTAAAATTTGATGCAATATCACCAAAAGTGGATATTTTTTTGCCGACAAACCCAAACGCTGCCAAACCGCTGGAAAAGAAACCGCGCCTTCGCCTCCGACACAACACTTGCCTGTTTTAGCCATTGTCACACCAGTCATGCGATTTTTAGAATATGGGCTAAAACCAGTGGCAATCAAATCACTTAAACCGGCGGTATAACAAACCGTTTCCATTTTGCCGCCAAACTTATCGGTGATTCTTTCCATTTCCGTTAAACATTCGCTGACTAGCCAAGCTTCCGCGTTCGCGCCCCAACCAAGACCTTCGGAAAAACCAAGAGCCATGGCGTAAATATTTTTTAAAACTCCGGATACGGCCGTGCCGATTAAATCATTTGTTGTTTCAAGACGAACCGCGCTGCCAGAAAAAACATTAACCAGTTTCTTAAAAGCCGCGATATTCTTAGTAGCCAAAACCGAAACCCCGGGCTTGCCCTGCATCAATTCTTCAGCCAACATCGGCCCGCCCATCAAAGCAAACGGCTGGCCGGACGGCAGAATCTCGACAAGAAGTTCGGACATGAATTTATTCGACTTTAACTCAACGCCTTTGGATAAACAAACCACACCGGTCTTTTTTTTCAGAAACGGCGTGATGCATAAAGTGGCCGGTCGGACACTTTGTGATGGCACACATAAAAACACATAATCAGCTTTTGGCACAATTACTTCTAGTGCTTTTTGTTTCGGCACGCGCGATAAATCGTGATCCCAAAGCTCGATGCGCGCGCCTTGTTTTTTTAGGACAAAATTAAGGGCTTGACCGATTTCGCCAGCGCCGATGATTACGATGTTAAGAGACATATAAATTGAGCCCCTCGACTTCGCCGGGCTTCGCTCGGGATCTTCGAGGATTAAATATTAAAACGGACACGAAGTTTTTTCAGAAAGTTGTTGAAAAGTGGCGGCGCCTAAAATTTCCGAGCCATCAGCAAATTGCCAAGTGGGATAACCTTTAATGCCGGCGGCCCGGCAAACTTCGGCTTGGGTTTTTGAACCATCGGACGCGCATTCAATATAGTTTACATACTGAATGCTTTCGCCAAAAGATTTCTTTTGCGTCTGGCAATGCGGACACCACGAAGCGCCGTAGAGCTCGGCGCCTTTTTCGGTTAAACATTTGGCAAAGATATCCATATCAGATGGCGCGGTCGCTGTTGTTTTTGGAACAACCTCTTCAGGAACAGCTTCTTCGGAGACTGCCGGTTCAGAAACAACTGCCAGTGAATCGGTTAAAGCCAGACTTTCGTTTTGGTTGGAAATTGTTTCGGTTTTATTATGAAGAATGGTAAAACCGCCGCCAATGACCAAAACAAAAAGTCCGGCCACGGCCAAAAAGGTTGGATTGATTTTTTTGAGGTTTACTTTCATAGCGGCTAACTTTGGAATAAAACTTTACACCCCCCTAAAACTATTTTCTTGTAATGTCCATCTCGATACCGGTACAATATCTCATGTATGGGACGTTGTCCCTGTAACGCGATGAACAATTATATGAAGTCAGAAGAGGCAAAAAAATTTTCAAGAGGCTCACAGTCTCTTTGAAAACGGTGTGAACAAAAGCGAGATCGCTCGTCGTCTCAACATCAGCCGACCAACAATTATTGACTGGTTAGAGAAGAAAGAATATGAAGACGAACGCGGTTGGAAAGAAGGAACCAAACGTACGCACACAGACACGGAAGAAGATCGGATTGTCGAATTGAAACAAAAACGAATTGATGAAAAAAAGTTTTTCCTCGGCGCGCCACACATTCAAATGGATTACTCCAAGCTTCATCCCAACGACCCGCTTCCGTCGCTCTGGTTCATGAACGAAACTTTTCGACGCCACAATCTTCAGACACACGAACCAAAGAAACGAACCAAGGGACAAAACATTGTCGCGCGACTTAAGTTTCCAATCAAATCGATCATAACGCTTGGTCTTATTCAGCAAGCTTCAGATTTCATTGGCAAGAAATTCATCAAAGGAAGAACAGAACCGATTTCAATTTTTTCCACCAGTTATTATCAACAGTTCCAATTGTATCAAATATGGCGAGTTTGCTCGGAAACCGCTGAATCTGCCGTTACTTGCCTTCGAAATCTATGGCAAACAACACCCGTACCGCACGTCATGCGAATTGATAATGGAATGACTTTTCGAGGAACGGGACGAGGAGAATCTCACATCGGAAGATTCGTGAAATTTCTTTTGAACACCAACGTGACCCCGCTTTTTTCCGCACCGTATCAATCCTACACCAATCCGCATGTTGAAGGACATAATTGCACCTTTACTGAAAAAGTATGGTCAAAAAATTTCTTTACATCAGAAGAAGAAATTGATCGTGAATGCGATCGGTTTAATACTGAGAGCCGAGAATATTTTGAATATGCTTTCAAAGAACGAATGAGCGAACGATCTCTGCGGTATCTTGCAAGCGAAGAACAAATACCATCAATGGACATCCTTCGCTCGACCAAGGGGAAGAAAATTTGTTTCATCCGTTACGTCGAACGTTGGAACGAACGTGATCGAACCAGTGGTGTTGTCGTTCTAAATCGTTTTGTTAGTCTTCCGGAATCTTTCGTGAACCAATATGTTTTTGTCATCCTTAATCTTGAAACGGCAAGCCTCTCTGTTCGTTCAGAAGACAACGGAGTCTTAACAGAAATTCTTTGCCAACAATTTCCTTTCACGGTATAAGGCAGAGAGGGGTGTAAAGTTTCATACCAAACTTAGCCCATAGCTGTTTTATTGTAGCAAAAAAAGAACCAAAAGGCCAAAACCCTTTAGTCCCCGGACACCAATTTATCCAAACCAACCTTAGTCCCCGAATACCGCTCAACCAACCCAACCACCTCCGCTCCGTCAGACCTTGACACTTATCACTTTTAATTATAAAGTAAGCCGTCCTCTGTACCATCTGCAGAGAGCCGCGCAAGAGCGCGTACAAAAACCAATCATGACGATTTTGTCATAAAACACCGCAGGAGTGGTGGATTGGCAAGTCTTTCCCACGATGAAGCGCCAGAGCGCTGGGACATTCCATTGCTTCGGTGGCTCGTCACTACCGAAACGCTCTCAAGCGAGAGTCAGGAATGCGACTTCGACGAACGGAGAATCAGCCATGACCCGCACCACCACGATGGAACAGGACTGGATCGACAACTTCCCGTTCCTACCTTCCAAAGCTCCTTTCTTCATCATCCTACAGCACGCGAGCAGTGTCAGACACCTGAAAAAAATGCTGTGTGAATGGCTGCCGCCAAACTGGCGACTACCTCACGAAGAGTTGATCAAGATGGTCGAACATTGGAAGACATGGTACCGGCCACACTACAAAGGCGGCACCAGCGACCACATTGTTCGCAGCCACGTTGATCGACTTTTTTCTGGTCGACACCGGACCTTTTTTTATGGCTTACGTGATCTCTATTTAGAAAAACTGATGGAAAATCACCCTCGGTCAGAAGCACTCGATAAAAAAAGGGAAAAGATCTCCTGGTTGTGGCTGCCCAGGCGCAAAAAACTTCATTTATTGTTCCAAGGCAGAACTTTAGGGGACGTTGGAAGAATTGGTGTTCTTGCGCCTGCTAATACCGACCAGGAAGAAATTTGGTTCCTCGAATTTTTCTTCGATCACCTTAAACTGACAGAGGAACTCACACATTCACTCTCGAAACTACCGGGTGTTATTCACAGATTCTACTGTAGAGACGAAACCGCCCTCTACATCGGTCTCGATGGTTCGCAACTTAAGGCATACGCAAACCTTAAGACTAAACCTACTCACAGGTTGTGCATCCAACCGAAGTTCCTTCCCGAAGTCCAACGTCAACTCACAGCGATGGGCGTACCCATCACCATCGTCGAAGCTGAACAAGCCTAACGCGCACATCTTGTCCCTGTACCGCAGCTGGTATGGGGCTTTTTATTTATGGGTTGAAGGCAGGTCAAAAATTTTTTAAATTACAGGAAAACTTTAGTATACATTGTCATTCCGAACGCCGCGTCCTTCGATTGGTCTCAGGACTGTGAGCCTAGTCGAACAGTGAGGAATCCCGTGAGGTTCGGTAAAGACAATAGGAGGAAGGAAAAATACCACATATAAATTCCACCGTTTCCTAACGGGATTCCTCCTCCTTCGCTTGTGGCAAGCTACGGAGGACACGGTCGCGAGGCACTCGGAATGACTCCTCTCCTCTTGTTTTTCCAATAAAATCAGGTTGATCCTTTTAATCATGTGAATCATCCTCCTTCGCCCACCTTCCTCCTTCGTCGAACTACGGAGGACACGGTCGCTAGGGCCACGGTGGACAGGCCGGGCTACGGAGGACACGGTGGTTCAGACAATAAAGCCGATATCACGCGGCGAGATTCCTCTCCGTTCGACTCGGCTCACGGCTCTGAGACCTATCGAAGAGCTGGCTCGGAATGACGCCGTAAAGAACCCCTTTAGTCCCCAAATACCAATTTATCCAAACCAACCTTAGTCCCCGACCGTGTCCTCCGAAGCCCAGCGTAGGAGGAATACCACTTATAAACCAAGCCGGCGAGCCTGATCCCGATGTCTCATATTCAAATCTAAAATAGTTTTTCTAATCCGCAAACTTTTCGGGGTAACTTCCAAAAGTTCATCGTCACCCAAATATTCCAAGCAAGCCTCCAAAGTCATAAGCCGCGGCGCTTCCAAAGCGGCGCTGACGCCGTCGCCTTTGCTGCGCATGTTGGACAAGCGTTTTTCTTTACAAGGATTCACATCAACGTCTTCAACTCTAGAATACTGGCCAACCACCATGCCGGCATAAACTTCAACCGCGGAGTCGACAAATAATGTGCCGCGAAGCTGCAGGTTGCGCAAGGCATAACCAACGGTTACGCCGTTTTCCATGGAGACTAATGAGCCGTGCGCGCCGGCTTCGATTTCACCGGCAAAAGGACGATAGCCCAAAAGTAAACTGTTGATAATTCCCTGCCCTTTTGTGTCAGTCAAAAATTCACTGCGATAACCGATAAGACCGCGAGTTGGAATTTCAAACTCAAGATAAGAGGTTCCATTTTCAACTTTCATGTCTTTCATTTCACCATGGCGCTTGCTCATTTTTTCAATCACCCCGCCGCCAAAACTTTCCGGACATTCCAAGAAAACCGTTTCGTATGGTTCGGTTTTAACTGCCTGTCCCGAGCCTGTCGCATTTCGACTTCGTTCAATGTGACCCTGAATTTGTTGAAGGGTCGAGGGGTTTTCGTGAAAAATAACCTGCGGACGAGAAACCTCCATTTCGTATCCCTCGCGACGCATTTTTTCAATCAAAATCGCCAGGTGCAACTCGCCACGACCAGAGACGACATAACCGCCTTCATCCTCACCTTGTTCAACTCGCAAAGCCACATCGTTCAGAAGTTCACGATCCAAACGCTCTTTAAGATTACGAGAAGTGGAATAAATACCCTCGCGGCCGGCAAAAGGCGAAGTGTTAACGGCAAAAGTCATTTTAACCGTCGGCTCTTCAATTTTTGTCACCGGCAAAGCGACCGGGTTAGCCAGATCGGCAATGGTTTCGCCAATCTGAATGTCTTCCACTCCGGAAACCGCGACAATTTCACCGGCTGGAATGTCATCAGCCTCCACTCGACCCAGGCCATCAAAAATTTGCACCCCGGTCAATTTAACTTGTCTTGAAACACCATCACGATTTATATGGACAACCGTTTGCCCGTTGCGAACCACCCCGCCAACCACCCGGCCAATGGCAATGCGGCCTTTGTAATTGTCGTATTGCAAATTGACCACGGAAATTTGCAACGGTTTGGCGGCATCACCAGTCGGCGCTGGAATTTTTTCCACAATCACGTCAAGCAAAGCCGAAACATCTTTCATTGAAGCCAAATTAGGTTCAACCCCGGCCACCCCGTTAACCGCCGAAGCGTAAATAACCGGAAAATCCATTTGCTCATCAGTCGCGCCAAGCTCGACGAATAAATCAAAAGTTTTATTCAACACCCAATCAGGTCGCGCGTCTTTTTTATCAATCTTATTTATAACCACAATAATCTTGTGCCCAGCATCAAGGGCTTTGCGCAACACAAACCGTGTCTGCGGCATCGGGCCTTCTTTGGCATCGACGAGAAGAAGACAACCATCGACAAGATTCATAATGCGTTCAACCTCGCCGCCAAAGTCCGCGTGTCCTGGAGTATCGACAATATTGATTTTTACCCCCTTCCATTTGATGGAAGCGTTTTTGGAAAAAATGGTAATCCCGCGCTCGCGCTCAAGCTCGTTCGAGTCCATGATTGTCGTCCCCATGGCCGCGGCATCGCGGAAAGTATTCGACTGTTTCAAAAGCGCGTCGACCAAAGTGGTTTTACCATGGTCAACGTGGGCGATAATGGCAATGTTTCTAATTTGGTCAGAGGAAATCATAAGCGCGGTGATAATAACTGATTTTGGGTTGGTTGTCAATAAAAACAGATAAAAAAACATGCCGCAGAAGGCGGACATGTAAGGGGCCGAATTGAGGCTCAAGGGACGTTGACTAAACGGTCAGAACACTACACCATCCCTCAAAAAATGGTCATAAAGTGTTTTGAAGGACGCTCTCCTTTCCTCGACTTCCCGCTTTTGGACTTCGAGAGCGACTAGGGCGTCTTACACACCCTGATGCTCTTGTATCCCGAGCGCCGTCGCTTGTTGATACAGCATTTCTGCGACGATGGCGATCTCTTCGGGGGTGGAGTTATTGAAAAACCTCCCCAATGAGAGCAAAAGAGCTATGCCGAGAAGCATATCGGCAGTTGATTGTTGAATCGCCTTCACAGTTGCTTGCTCGCGAGAAAGGAAATCCATGGAATCCTCCTTGTTGGAATTTGAGAAGACTGTCAGTTCAACACGATCACTGTGAGCTCACCGCATCGATCGTCGTTGGGGAACGGCTTGATAGAGGACGAAAACGGTCTCAACAATTCGATCGTGGTCTTATCGCCGGTTGACACGAGAAATCCGTTGAGATGGAGTTGGCCGATCATCTCGCGTATCGCGAAACCCTTATCCTTACCCTCACTGACAGTGGCAAGGATCTGGCGACGAGAGCCTCGCGTGAAAATCTCGAATCCCGCACCAGTGGCGCGGACAAAGGCCGCAACTTTGAGCCAATTGAGCATGTTGGCGACTTGTTGATCGCTTATGGGTGTCCAAACAGCCACACCCCAATCGAAGATCATTTTATTCTTCGGTTGACGAGGATAGATCTTGGCCGCGCTCCACCCGACGAATATTGCGAGAATCAAGGAGATGGCCGGTCCGAGAATCATCCAATAGCTAGGGTCTTCGTCGAAGAAAGTAATGATCCCGGCAATAATGTCGCAAATTAAACCGGCCAACGCCATGCAAAAGACAAAATTAATCGTTCTTTTTTTGTACAGAGATCCCCCCACCAAGACAGTGATGATGGGAAAGGTCAGAATGAATCCGGCGATGAGCAGGATAATAGGAAACAGCAAGGCACACCTCTTTGATTTTGTCATCGACAGTTCGAAAAACCGAGTCGATGGCGGGTTGAAAGGATCACTGTTTCAACAGAAATCTGTGACGACTAACCTTATATGAAAACGACCTGATTGTCAATCTTCCGGACGAGCTTTGCCGGCAAGTCGCCGGTGAATCTCGTTTTGCAGGCCGGGGTACAAGTCGGAACCAGTAATCGACAACATCCGACCATAGGACACCCCGCGACAGCAATGGCCAAGCCCGTCCGGCGACACGCGGAACGGTTCGGATCCGCCCTTGAGACCAACATCCAACCCTGCCTCTGTGACGAGCATTTGTTGTCCGTCAACCGAAAGTTTGTTAAGCCACCGCTCTTCGGCTTCAATCGGCGTGAGCCCGAACAGATTACCGCCAACTTTATCGGCAGAAATCCGGACAACCAGGTCGCGCCAATCTCCACCATGTTCGTAGACTAATGTTGCCTGCCTACTGCCATCTTTTTCAAAAACAACCTCTGGTCCGGAAATAATTCTATCACCCTTTGGCCGAAATTTAGAAAGAAGAATCCAGCGGCTAGCCTCTTCCTCGCTTCCGGCAAATCTCAAACAGTAATAAATGGCGGCTTTGGCTGCTTCGCGGACATAATCATACATCATGGCTTTTCTCCTAAGAAAAAAAATGAGTGAGACGCCTGGCAGTTGTGACAACTAACCTTATCGAAGAGAGAGCTGGAAAGTCTCATATCGATGGGGAGTTTTAGCTCCTCGACAAAGGCCGTGTTTAGGTCGGAGAACAACGCCCGACCAATACCGGGAATCCTTCCCTTCCAAAACTTGAAAATCTGACGATTGTCACCGTGACCGGTTTCGGCCAACTCGCAGATTTGCCACGGGTAGATCAAGCCGGCTCGCTTCAGGGCTGCCTTTGTCCGGCGCTTGAGGCTAAGTCCATCCAATGGACGGGACAACTTAGCGATGAGTTCAGACTCTGAAGCGGCAACAATTTGAGCCAAAGTGTATGGTCCGTTGTTGCCCGACGCGCGAAGTCTCTCAAAAAGGGCTTCGGGAATAGGAAAGAAGTGACCCACGAGTCCTCCAATACATTGAGTGGTTTGCCGCGGAATTGTGACGGCTGCTTGTATATTACGAAAAACTGGCTGGTTGTCAATATTGTATGAGTGTAATAAGTCATTCGTCTCGACATAAATAACTTTTTGTGGTATCTTACTCATCGTTAAACGGCCCTATCGTCTAACGGTTAGGACGGCGCCCTCTCACGGCGCAAATCCGGGTTCGATTCCCGGTGGGGTCACCAAAACTGTTGGAAGTTGAATATTGGAGATTAGAGGTTGGAAATTGAATTCATCTGTAAAGCAGGTGTTTTTAAATATAATAAGAACGCACCTTTGTAATAATATTTGAATATGATAAGATAAAAACGGTATGTATCTATCTCCTCCAAAACTTAAGGCAATAATTAAGTATTTTTGCCAACATACTAATCCTCAATTTCTTGGGAAAACGAAATTGATGAAACTATTTTATTTCCTTGATTTTTGGCATGTAAAGAAATTTGGAGCCCCGGTTACAGGCGACACCTATTATCATTTAGAAAGAGGCCCGATACCCAGCGCCATTAAAAATCTTGTTGATTCCGTAGAAAGTGATCCGGAGTGGTCAATATTATCAGATACCATAGAAATTATTCGATCAGAAGAGGAAACAATCCATAAGGTTCGTTGTTTGAAAGAGTTTACTGAAGACGATCGCGAATATTTAAGCGATATTGAAATGGAAACTTTAAAAAGTGTTTGCAAAAAATTCTGTGACTACTCAACTACACAAATTGTTGAAGTTTCCCATGGCGAAGCCCCTTGGTTGAAGACAAAAGAATTATCTCAAATACCTTATACTCTTGCGGCAGATGACCCGGATTGTAAAGTGCCAAAGGAACAAATTATTCTTTTAAGTCAGATTTTAATATGTTGAAGTTTGGAGATATAATCACACATAATGATAATTTTTACATTTTTCTGGCGCAAAAAGATGATGGCCAAACATATTATTTTGCCAAGATTATTTCAGATAAAGAATCAATAAAAAAGTTGACTACAGCAAAAGAAAATTATCGAGCGGAGCCTCGGGCGGCGCGAAGAGAAAGCATCTTACAATTGTTGACATGTTTTGTTGTTTTAACCTCTGATGATTTTAATGGAGATGTTGCTCATTTAGGAAATCCTGACAGTCATCTAGTTGCTCCTGTTGATTATGTTGTTGGCGCAATAAACATAGATGACGCGGAAGAAATAAAGCAGGAAATTTTAGAAAATCCTCATGTGCTTCCGCCAGCGCTTTTAAAAGCCATTCGAGAAATTTCGGAGCCGTTGCTTTAACAAAATTGTATTGAGGAAAAACAGCAATTAAGTTTGTTGTTTTTTTTGTTTTATTAAAAAATAGCAAAAAAATCAAGTAAATGCTAAACTAAAAATACTGAGATCTAGGTAACAGAGTTTCTTAAACTCGCCTAAATTGGCTTGTTTGTGGGTTGTTGCCGTGAATCGACGGGCACCCCATCCAACAAGCAGCAGCAACCCTGCTACTTGGGTCTCAGCAACCTGGGGTGTCCTTCTGTTAAAAAAAATAAAAAGATCAGAAACTTTTTATATGGAAATGTTAGGAGTTTATATTTTCGCTTCTTTAGGAGGTATCGTAATTTTACTTGCTTGTTTGTCTTATGAAAATTTTTGGATTTTTCTGCTAGAGATTTTTTTAGCATTTGTGATGTATTATCAAGCATATTTAACTCAACCAAAAAAATAAAATATTTAGATATCACTTGAGCATTTTCTCTCTCAACAAAAACGATTCGTAGTTTAATATTGAGCCTTATCTCCCAAATCTGCGCGATTAATTTCTTCTTGCAAAGAAGGCAGCACTTCGACGATTATCTTCTCCATAATCTAGGCCGAATTCGCCAATCTAACCAGTTCTTCTTTAAGTTCTTTGTTCTCAACGCAGATCTCGGTTTCTTCACTGTCGTCAGAAATTAATAAAGCCAAATCTGGATCAATTTTTTCACCTAACTTTTCTGTCAAAAGCCACGGTTGTTGCTGATGAGATATAAGCTCGAGGTCATTACTAGATAACCGGCCATATCGATTAAGCACTCGGCCAATATGATCTATTTCTTCGGGTGTAAATTCTTTCAAATCCGCATCCTTAAGTGGTTTATATATAACTGATCCTTTTGAATCAACGGTTTTTATAAAACCAGCTTCCTCAAGCTCAATAAAGATCTGCTTATATTGATCAACCACTGGTCCCATTTCAGCCTTGGCATAATCCATACCCGAAATCAACCGTTCGTTATCACGATAAAAATAAAAATCAATAAAATAAAGCAGTTTGTTTAACTTTTTTATACCTCCCTCTTTATAATCCTCGTGTGCCAGAATATAAAGTACAAGATTTGTAAATTTATTATTGTTCATATGTCTTTTTTTTATAATAACACAATTCTTGTTAAAAAGACAGTTTTTTATTTTGTTTTTTCCCTTTATTTTCAGCAGTTTAACAAATTTTTTTGACAAAAAGACATTTTTTTGGGAACATGGCAATGTCAAACTACCGGAGAATTCATGCCTGAACTCATCTGTTCTTTCTGCGACAAAAAGCAAAGTGAAGTCAAACAACTCCTCACTAAAGGCCGATTCTGCATCTGTGATCAATGCGTGGTTCTGTGTGTCAAAGCCATCTGCGCTAAGGACGCGGACATGGCTGCCAAGATTTCCCTCACGCTCTTCGGCGGCCGCGCCGACATACCTGTAGCGGAAGTAATCGATCGCTTTCCGCCTGGTACGACCGTCGCTAACCTGATTGCTACTTGGGCCGCGGCAATGGTGCGCCAAAACCGAGAAATGGAGTTAGAGAAAAAACGGCTCAAGGAGCCTTGAAGCCAATTGAAAGGCTCAAAACGTGACTCACGCACACGCGCGGCAATCCTCAAAGATCCACTCGTTCGTAAAAGCGCCCCGTCGACCGGCGCGCTTCTTTTTTTACAAAACTGACCCCCTCGGACTTGACAAAACGCCCAGATGTGCTAAGGTCAGACCGCGTTCAAACCCTATTTCCATGGAGAAACCATGCTCTTGCTTGCTTGCTTGATAGCATTCATCGGATTCCTTCTGCTGACACTCGGACTTACCCGTTGGTACAACCCCATCCCAGAACACACGAACAAGTTGGCCGCGCCGGTCGTGATCGTGGCCGGCCTCATCTACCTCATCACCTCTGAAGTCATCATCTTCATCGTCGAACACGAGCCGGCGTGGGCAACTCTTGTCCCAGCCGTCGGCTTAATCGCGGCCTTCATCATCGCCGCCCTCTCACCCAAACTCGGGGAAAAGCTGGCGAACCCCGGCCACTGGGGCTGGCACTGGGATCGGTGACCTCCAGTCGCCCACTTGTCTTCGGTCCGTTCCTCGGGAACGGGCCTTTTTGTTTCAGAAGCGTTTCAAACTTCTTATCGAACGCAAACGCCGCCGGTCTGAAGGGACTGACGGCGCGATTTTCTTAAAAAAGAAAAAGGCGCAAAAAGTGCTTGCACATATCCGCCGATCGTCCTATTTATGCCGGTGCGACTTTTCTTCAGCATTGAACACCTTAATCCATTGTCCTAAACCAAATTTACCGAAAAGTTCGACAAGCGAAGCAGCCGAATCAAATTGCGAAAGCCAAACACTTTTTTGAATAGGGAAAAAACCGCAGGCCCAAAGAAGTTGCCGCAGCTTCTCTCTTATTTTTCTTTTTGTTTCCGGGACGTCGAAAACTACCAAACAAACCCTGTCGTCCGAAAACGGAACGGCCGCGTCCATTTTTAAACGCAAAAATTCTAAAAGTCCGATCTCTGTTAAACGACCGAAATATTTATTGCCGACTTTTTTGCTTTCCAAAAAACCTTTTTGTTTTAAACGAGCAAAATTTCCACAAAAATTGTTTCGATCTTTCCTTTTTTGCGGATAATAAAGTTTGACCCAGTTCTTTCCTTTTTGTCTATTCCCGACAAACTCCAACAACCTAGCCGCCGCCGAAAACGACCTGAGAGAGAAAAAATGAGATTTCTTTGCTTGCATATATCCGCCGATCGTCACTTTTATGTCAACAACCACTTCCCATACTGCCTCACCAAAAGCTCACCGGCTCGAGCCGGCTCGGCCATCAAATCTTTAACTGTCTTTTCCATTCGCATACTCTGCGAACCCTTGATCAAAATAATGTCGCCTTGTTTCACTTCCGGATCAAGATAACGCCCGGCCTCGACGGAATTGGTAAACTCACGGATTTTTTCTACTTCCAAACCGGCCTCACGGGCTCCATTAGCAATATCACGAGCTTTCTCGCCCACACACACCAAAAGATCAACCACCGAAGCGGCTTGTAAACCGACATTACGATGTTCGGCTTCGGAAAAAGTTCCCAACTCACCCATATCACCAAGCACGGCAATGCGCCGACGATTTTCTCGTGGCTCAAAAACCGACAAAACTTTCAGTGCGACTGAAACCGAAGCTGGCGCGGCGTTGTAGGAATCGTCGATGATGAGTGAACCTTTAATGCCAGAAAGTGGACACAGACGGCCAGTAGGCGGTTCGAGCGAAGCCAGAGCCGGGAGTATTTCCTCGATCATGAGGCCAAAATAATCACCGACTGCGATCGCAGCCAAAGCGGCTAGGGCCTGCCCGCGGCCAAGAGAATTCTTCATAACTACGGCGACTGTGCCCCCCGAAGCTCGGCGAAGGGGGGTCGCATAGTTTTTGAGGAATGCTTCAAACTTCATTTTAGCAAAATTTTCACCTGGCTCAAAACTAAAATCATCACGCGTCTCAATCGTTGTCTCACTTCCCCGCACATCAGCCGAACCGAAACCGTAAGTGACAACCGGCGCTTTGCTCATAGTAGCAAAACCACGAACCCGCTCGTCATCGCCATTCAAAACCGCCAAACCATTGGCCGGCAAACTTTCAATCAGTTTTCTTTTTTCAGCCACCAGTTTTTCCATGTCTGAACCGTAATTTTCCACATGAACCGGCGTGATAGCTGTCACTACCCCGACTTCCGGCAAAACTAACTCGCAGAGAGCAGAAATATCACCCGGTTTGTCCGCGCCAAATTCAAGCACCAAAACTTGCGGAAAATGTTTTTCACATTTAAATAGAATCTTCAGCCAACCAAAAACCGACTGACCCGGACTTTTCTCGCCGAGAATAGCCAGCGGTACGCCGAATTCGTTGTTGTAATTTTCTTCGGCTACCCGAACATCAAATTTTTTCTTCAAAACCGCGGCGATCGCATTCTTCGTCGAAGTCTTGCCGACCGAACCAGTGATGGCCACCACGCGCGGTTTAAATTTTTTAATGGCTCGCCTGGCTTTTAGTTGAATTAATTTTTGGATAAGTTGTTTCATAAATTTTTGTAAAAACGTAAAAATTGTAAAAATGTAAATTTACGGCGGCGTTATTTGTCTTGAACTGGGATTAATGGAATTTTAGGATTGTTGAATTGGAATTACGCGGCGAGATTCCTCTATGGCTCGGAATGACAAGTTAAAAAAATAATCCTTGAAATCCTATAATCCCAAAAATCCCAGTTCAGACAACCACTCCAACACTCCAACACTCCAACACTCCAACACTTATCCCCTTACCCCCTCTATCACCTCTCTAATCCTCTCCATCATTCTAATATAAAACCGCACATTGTGGATAGTGGACAAACGCAGAGCCAAAATCTCACCCACCTGAAACAGATGTCGAAGATACGCTCGCGAAGTTGTCTGGCAAGTCTCACAATCGCAATATGGATCAATCGGACTCTCGTCAAAAGCAAACTTTTCGTTAGTGATATGCATTTGCTCGTAAAAATCATCACGTTCAACGTCTTCAAAAGGATCCCATTTTTCCGGATCAGTATTCCAGACAAATAGTGTACCATGACGAGCGTTGCGTGTCGGCAAAACGCAGTCGAACATGTCCACCCCGTTCCGCACATAATGAACAATTTCCTCGGGCATGCCGCCGCCCATAAAATAACGCGGCTTGTCGGCCGGCATTTTGTCAGATAAAAATTCGACGATACGATAGGCGTCCGCTCGCGGCTCGCCGACCGAAAGGCCGCCGATGGCGTAGCCGTCGAAGTCAATGTCCACGAGACCGCGCACCGAGCGTTCACGGAGATCTTCATAAATACCACCCTGAACAATCCCAAACAATTTACCTCCATCATTTGACATTGAATAATTTGACATTTGACCCTTACACCTCTTAGCCCACCATAGCGACCGCTCCATCGCTTCCTCATGTCGTTCGCGAGTGGCGCCGCCTTCGGCCACATCGTCGAATTGCATCCGAATATCCGAACCAATGGCCGCCTGCATTTCCATTGAGGACTCGGGAGTCATGGAAAGACGCGAGCCGTCAATGTGCGATTGAAAAACCACGCCATCTTCAGTCGTCTTATTTAATTTCGACAAACTAAAAACCTGATAGCCGCCGCTATCGGTTAAAATAGGTTTGTTCCAATTCATGAGTTTGTGAAGCCCACTCAGCTTTTTAATTCCTTCAAAACCTGGACGAAGTAACAGGTGATAAGTGTTAGAAAGAATAATTTGCGCCCCAAGACTTTCAACATCAGTGGACGACAAAGTCTTGACCGCCCCCTTGGTGGCAATAGGCAAAAAAACCGGAGTTTCCACAACACCATGCGGCAGAGTTAAACGGCCGCGACGAGCGCGACCGTTGGTTTTTAGAAGTTCAAACACATGATTTAGGCGGCTTTTCTAATGGCAATTCCTTTTTCTTTAAAAATTTTTTCAATTTGATCGGTGATTAAATCTAAACCTTCGATATAGGTATCACTAGTTGAATCAGAGACATTAACATAAACAACATATGCTCTATGGTCATCACTATCAACTTTATCAACATTGCCCAAAAATCTTTCATCTTCGGTATCAACTATAATAAGATCGGCTTTATTTTTATCACCAGCTGATGCCTTTTCCAAATTTTCCGTAACATCAACAGTTACGATTACTTGCCTATTTGCTAAATCAATAAACTCAAACCAACCATCAATACCATGATACAAATCAAGTGGTGTCCCAATTGCAGAATAAAATTTTAATCGATCGCCTTCTTCGTCTGAAAATTCATCACCAAAAATACGGCATCTTATTTCAACAAGTAAATCATGTGGCAATCTTTTTTCTGGATTAGTCGGATCGCCATCATAATTATCACGAACTAAATTAAGAGAATCTTTAAATTTAACATAACCATTTTCCGTAGCAACATTTCTCTTTTGTTCAAGATATTTTTTTGTTGGGGTCTTACGATCTCCAAAAAAACTACGTTCCGCTAAACCACCCGTTTCTGTAATAGCATCGGTTTTTCTTTTTAAAAACATAAAAAATAAAAAGTTAATATTCTAATTTAAATAACACATAAATCTTACAACAAAAAATGACCGTCTGGCAAGAGACGATCACTGAAGTTCCGCAACCAGCGCGGCGCGAGTTGTCATAAAAAGAACCGAAGCTTTGTCCAACAATTCCGAAAGCCTGTGTTGGTTTTGGAGCTGTCGGCAACGACATGTGAAGATTTGAACGAGTCGACCTGACCTGGTCAATCGCGTTTCTGCGACCTTGTGGACTTCGAATCGGCCTTGGTAAAAAACTACAAGCTTCAGACCGGCCAACCAGGCAGTGGTCATTCGCTCTCGACAGAAAACCACAAGAACAAATGAACCGTCGTCTTCGTGTCGTGCGGCAACCTCAACAATTCGACTAAGAAGATACAAATCGCGTTCCTCCTCACGGAGAAACACGACCTTACCGACAGCAGCTCGCACGACGTTTTTGCCAGCGGCGAGCACAGCCTTGGTGGACATGTTTATCTCCTTCCAGAGGGTAAGTAACTTTAACTGATCTTTTGTTTAAAGTCAAGGATTTTATAATAAAAATCCGCCGCTCAAGGTTTGAGTGGCGGGAAGTCGCGTGTTACGGACGGTCGTGCTAGAACTCGTCTGCCTTCATATCGGCGTAGATGCTGATCATCTCTTCGATGGCGAGGATCGTGGCCACCAGCTCATCGAAAACCAGGAACTCGCCTTTCTCGTGGAAGAGGCCGCCGCCCAGGCCCAGGTTGGGCGCCGGGATGTCTTGGTAAAGCGAATCCTTGTTGAGCATGGCGCCGTCCGTACCGCCGCGGACGAGTTCGAGACGCATATCAAGACCGTGCGCGGCCAAACCGGCCTTGATCACTTCAAGGTGCTTGGGATGTCGAGCAATGGCCACTTCGGTCGTGACGTAGTCGAAGTCCAGAGGCGAAACACTCACCTCAACACCCAAGCGTACGGCCACGAGACGAGCGATGTTTTCGACTTGCGCTTGGTAGTAGGCGAGCTCGTCGCGGTTGAAGGAGCGGAGGATCAGACTGACCTCGGCCTGACCGGCGCCACCTGACATATTGGTGACGTGAGCGAAACCCTGATCGCCCGAAGTTGTCCATGGTTGTGACATGGCTCGGGTCACGAGGTTGACAAAATCAGCCGCCGCGGCAATGGCCGAACGCATCTCGAGACCGCCCACACCAGGGTGGGTGTTGTGGCCTTTGAAAACCACAACGGTCTTTTTGGCTCCGAAGAAGCAGCCATGATCCACAAGTCCGGCTCGTCCGCCGTCGAGGGTCAGGAAAACGCCGCCTTGTCCGAACTTCTCCGGCGGCAAGTGCTTGACGAAACCCGCGCCGTCGATTTCCTCATCAACGAAGAAGAGGGCAATGAGCGGACCATGCGGTGAGCCTGACTCGAGGAAGAATCGAATGATCTCCATAAGCGCGGCCACGCCGGCCTTGTCGTCAGCGCCGAGCAGAGAGTCGCCACTCGAGGTGATGATTTCTTTGTCCTCGAGGCCGATGAGCTTCTTGGCCGGGATGATCGTGTCATCCAGCGGCAAAACAATGTCGCCGCCCTGGTAGCGATGAACCATTGGTTTCACTACCCCGGACACTTCCGGACTGGTGTCCACATGCGCGGCCAGACGAACAAGCGGCGCGCCCTCATGGCCAGGCGTGGCCGGCAGCTCCACGAGGAGCGAACCGTCGTCGAGACGAGTCAACTGCTCTTCAGGGACGAGGAAACACATCAGTTCGTACCTGAGCAGATCGATGAGCCTGGTCTGACCCGAGCTGCTCGGATGTTTTTCACCGTCCTCGACGGAACGAGTGTCGATTTTGACGTAGCGCAGGAAGCGATCGAGGAGGTTATTTTCGTCCATATTCGGAATCTCCGGTTGGGTGGTTGTGCCGGATCATACGCAAATTAACCAATTCTAATAAATAAACTACAATAGTGATTAGTCTAACTTTTAACTAATCACCCGCATGTCTATTAATGAATTCAAAACACTGGAGTTAATTTTTCCCCAAGGAATTTTTGAGTGGTTTGATATCG
>Ga0265296_1000866_pt1 | contig 39736 bp, 35 predicted proteins | sample MunlanPumphouse1_FD_189073 | JGI IMG/M metagenome (GOLD analysis project Ga0265296, IMG submission 189073) | Groundwater microbial communities from a municipal landfill in Southern Ontario, Canada - Pumphouse #1 | ecosystem: Environmental > Aquatic > Deep subsurface > Groundwater | place...
GCATCCTATCTTGTCGGGGGTCTGGGCCTCGTGCCGAGCGCAAATATCGGCGACCGCTATGCTTTGTTCGAGCCCGTGCATGGCAGTGCTCCCGATATTGCCGGGAAAAATATCGCAAACCCGATAGCTGCCATACGGAGTGCTGGAATGCTTCTCGATTATCTGGGTGACAAAGCCGGTGCCGTACGGATGGAATCTGCCATTGATACGGTTCTCGCACGGGGGTTCATGACCCGCGATCTCGGTGGATCCGCCGGGACCCGGGAGTTCGGCGAGGCGGTTCTGAAGGTTCTTGCCCGGACCGGATGAACTCTTTTTTTTGCCATGATCTTCTCCGGGAAATCCGGTTTTCCCCCGGAGAAAAAAGACGGTCACATTCGCATTCCGGGAACGTTTCCGGGTCGTGGATAGGCTAACATATGCGGTTGAAAAACACCCGAAAAGAGCCGCGTTGGCGTCTCTCCGGCGGCATCGTTTCCGCCGTTATTCTGGCAAACGGAGGTTGTTTTAACCGTTTCTTTGTTCCGGGACCGGAATATCGGTTTTCCGGGGTTTTCCGGAAGGGGGGGACTGGAAACGGGGCTTAAATCAGGCGTATTTACGCAGTGAATCTTTACCCGTATGGTGCAGTCTTCGCGGATGGGATCCCTTCGGGCCTCCCATGGGGATCAGTTTTCCCCCGGAGAAAAAAGACGGTCACATTCGCATTCCGGGAGCGTTTCCGGGTAGCGGATGGGCTAAAATATGCAGCGGAAAAACACCCGAAAAGAACCGTGTTGGCGGCTCTCCGGTGGCATCGTTTCCGCCATTATTCTGGCAAACGGAGGTTGTTTTAACCGTTTCTTTGTTCCGGGACCGGAATATCGGTTTTCCGGGGTTTTCCGGAAGGGGGGGACTGGAAACGGGGCTCAAATCAGGCGTATTTACTCAGAGGACCTTTACCTTGTATGGCGCAGGTTTCGCGGACGGGATCCGGACGCTTAATGTATGACCCGGTATCCTTTGCGGGAAAGCACCTGTTCCACGCATTCTTCCCAGCATCTCTCATCGGGATTATCGATCCGGGAAAGCACCTGTTCCACGCATTCTTCCCAGCATCTCTCATCGGGATTATCGATCCGGGAAATATCCCGGTCCCAGACCTCCCGGAGCGGGTGATCCATCGTTATCAGGATCCGGGAACCTTCCCTTACTTTCCCGATCCGGTTGCCCTCCGGGTCAAGCACCAGGACCCGGAAGCAGGAGTAGTGCCGGCACAGGTCGGGGCGTGAAGCGTGTATGGTGCAGAGGGATCGTCCCGGTGACACCTCGCGGAGAAACGGGCATGCGGGCGATCGTTTTGCAGTCGCGGTCCGGCCGGAAAACAAATCTGCCTTGTCCGGGTCAATCGCGACCTGCCGATCCTCACCCGTTGTCGTGTACCCGATCTGGTAGCAGCGGGGGCCGGTCTCCTCCCGTATCTCAATCACCTCTCCCATCATGCAGCAGCACTCCCCGCACTGCTGGCAGGTGAATGTCAACAATCCTCCATTCGGATCCGTATCTCGCGGGAACGGGGATAAAGCGAACGATGTATCCACAGGGGAAAATGCTCCTCCTGTTCCCTGTACCAACTCTTATTACTGCCCGGAGCCCATTTTTTCGCATGACACAGCGTGAAGACCGGCCGGAACAGGGGCAGCATAGCAGGCGCTTTCTCATACCTGCCGGCGTACTCCTTGGTCTTGGTGCGGGACTTATCCTCGGCTATCCGGGACCCGGTGTGCTCATCGGTCTTGGCCTTGGGTTCCTTGCATCGGCATTCGTGAAACCCGGCGAGGGGCCCGGGCAATGCCCGGCCGGATCGTGCTGCGGGTACGATATCAGCTGGATATCGTTTATCATCGGATTATTCTTAATCGTCATCGGTGTCAGTTTTGTCTGGGCGCCGGTCCAGATCTGGCCGTACATCTTCGGGCTTTTCTTAATCGTCTTTGGTCTCTGGTTTATTGCAAAGAACTGCCGGAGATTCAGGTAATCCTTTTTTCGCCATTCCCACCGGAACATCAACCCTGTCCGGGCCAGGATCCGCTGCGCCTGCCGGTTGATGATGGCCACGTACCCGCGCCTTAAAAAATGTGCACGGATCGTACCTGTTCCCCTTCGCCTTGGCTTCTTACCGGCGGGCGGGTTCCAGGAAAGGATCCCCATGAGGACCAGCCAAAGACTCCGCGATCGCCGGCCATCCGGATATATGTAACCGCCCGGTTCAATTATTCCGGTTTTTGTTATAATTTAGCGTACCCTCATGGTGCCAATATAATACGTCCCCTAGTCCTCGTGATGCAGGCAGATTAGGCACGGGCAGGAATCGATCTCTCTTTTGAGATCTCTTTCCTGCACCCGGAAAAATGCCGGTTTAAAAATAGTAAATCATGGAGGAACAATGAAAATAAAAACCATCATTGCCAGTTTTATCCTGGTGCTCGTGCTCGTATCGGCAGCAGCGGCATCAACGACAGGATCAACCACTGACAGCAGCACCTCGACGTCGAGTTCGTCGTCATCGACAACCTCGTCAACATCCACATCGGATGTCAATGCGGCTGCCGAGGTCTGCGTCACCAACGTGACCCTGGATCCGGAAGTGCTCTATCCCTACGAAGAAGGTACGGTCGCGGTCACCCTGACCAATTCAGGGACCACTGCTGTCGGGTTGTCCCACCCGGATCTCCTCAGTAACAAAGTCAACATAAAAACCCTCGACTCGTGGAACACCATGAGTTATATCGGGGCCGGGGCCACGATGACGTATACCTTTGTCGTTACCGTGGAGCCTCCGGATGGAACGGATTATGCATTGTTCACGGTCGGGACAAAGAGCGGGGTATCGATTCATTACCCTGTCCGGATCAAGGTGGATTCGCGCGATATCCAGGCAACACTCACGGGAAAACCCAACACCTTCTCGCAGGGAGAGGACGAGACCGTTAACGTAACGCTCATCAATGTCCGGTCCGGCACCATTAAAAATATCCTTGTCACCCCGACGGGAAACGGCATCGAGGTGCAACCATCCCAGAAATACATCTATTCCCTGGGCGGGTACAATTCCGTTGATGTTCCGTTCACGGTCAAGGCCAACCAGGATTCGAACCTCACGTTCCATGTCAGCTACATGAACGGGGATGTCGAACACTCCGTTGAAACGGTTCTTCCGGTAGTGCTCGACCATGATACAACAACGGTCGTACCCGTCATCAATAACCTTGCCCTCACGTCCAAAGGATCGTACTACGATCTTACCGGGGATATCATCAACTCGGGTGTCACGGATGCAAAAGGGCTTGTCGTCACGGTAGGATCGCCGGCAAAAGGTACTGAGACCTATCCCGAATACGCTATCGGCAGCCTGGCATCCGACGATTCCGGAAGTTTTGAGCTGACGTTTACGTCATCGGATCTCTCATCCGTCCCGCTCGTAATCAGCTGGAAAAATGCTGATGGGAAACTCTACAAGATCACAAAAACTCTGGATCTCACCACGTCGTTAGGATCCATGGGCGGCAGCACAAGCGGAACCGGGACAACCTCCGGATCCTCAGCCAATCATGGGATGCAGGCCGGCGGGCCCGGTGGTATGGGTGGCCCCGGCGGCCAGAGCACCAGTTTGTTCAGCAGCAAAGGTAGCGGCATCAGTTCGTTTTACCCGGTTATTGCAGCGGGGATCATCCTCGTAGCTGGTATCGTTCTGTATAAAAAGCGGAAATGGCTCCAGTCAAAGCTGAAGAAACAACAGTAAGGGGTCCGGATATGACCGATACCCCCCTTATCCGGCTTGCGGATGTGTCGAAAGTGTACCATCTCGAAGCCGGTGACTTTACCGCGCTCGACCATGTCTCGCTTGACATCCAGGACAATGATTTTGTCGCCATCATGGGACCTTCGGGCTCTGGCAAATCGACCATGATGAACCAGCTCGGGATCCTCGATGTCCCGACATCGGGAGAGCTTCTCATCGACGGGAGGAACGTGGCAACACTGACAAGCCTTGAACGGACCCATATGCGCCGGGACATCATCGGGTATATCTTCCAGAAATTTTACTTAATCCCGCTCTTATCGGCGTACGAGAACGTGGAGTACCCGCTCATCCTGAAGTACAAAAAGAGGGATACCTCCGGTAAAGCCGCAGCGCTTCTCGAAGCCGTAGGAATCGACCGGGAAATGAGTGCCCACCGTCCCACCCAGCTTTCGGGCGGCCAGCAGCAGCGCGTGGCGGTGGCCCGGGCGCTCGTCAATGACCCGAAGATCCTTCTCTGCGATGAACCGACCGGCAATCTCGACCGGAAGACCGGTGCCCAGATCATGGATATTCTCTGCGGCCTGCACAAAGAGGGAAAGACCGTCATCATCGTGACCCACGATCCCAAGATCGCGGAATATGCCCGCCGTACGATACAGCTTGAAGACGGGAGGATTGCGGAATCATGAAAGATATTTTCTTCGACCTGTCGGTCAGGAGCGTCCGGCTGAATTACCTGCGTTCGATCCTGGCGTCCATCGGGATTGTTATCGGCGTGATTGCGATCTCCACGATGGGAATGCTCGGGACCAACATGCAGCTCCAGACAAAAGACCAGCTCTCTGCCGGGGCAAATACCATTGTTATTACGCCGGATGCGGTCCGGATGGGCCCTCCGGGTTCCAGCCCTTCATCCTCATCAGCGTCATCGGTAATAACCAAGGCCCAGCTGAGCAAGATCAAGGTTGCTGCGGGAGCAAATGCCAGCAATGTTGTCCCGATTTACTCGACAAATACGGAGTTCACGCTGAGTTCTGTCCCCGGCAGGGGGACGATCTACGGGATCGATCCCGATCAGATTACTGCGTTTCTCACCATTGAGAACGGGACCAACATCGAAGGGGTGAACGATGCCCTTGTAGGATCGACGATTGCATCGAACTTCAACCTGAAACTCGGGAGCAAGATAAAAATCGGATCCGCGAAAACCGGGCGTTCGGAAGTGAAGATCGTCGGGATCCTCAAGGAACGGGGACAGGCGGCGGACAGTGTCAGGACTGACAATGCCATCGTTGTCTCTGATGAATGGTACGTCAAGGAGTACGGCGGGGAAGATAAGTATCCCCAGGTCAACGTAATCGTGAAAGACGTCAATACCATAACCGGTACCGAACAGGTCATCGACGCGAAGCTCAACACCAATGAGAAAACTCCTGTCGTGCGGGTTTCCGATGCGAGCACTATGCTCTCCAGCATCACCTCGACCCTGAGCACGATGACCACGTTCATTCTTGCGATTGGCGGTATCTCGCTCCTGGTCGCGGCTACGAGCATCTTCAACGTGATGATGATGTCGGTTACGGAACGGGTGCAGGAGATCGGTATCCTGCTCTCCATTGGAACGGAAACCGGGGAGGTTCGCCGGATGTTCCTGTACGAGGCATTCATCCTCGGTATTCTCGGTGCCGTTATCGGCGGGATCGGCAGTCTCATCATCGGGTATTCCGTGGTGAGCTACATGATCGGAACGACCAAGTATTTCTTCCTGCCGGACAGTATCATCTATATTCCTGCGGGAATGCTGATCGGGATCGTTGTCTGCGTGGTCTCCGGGTTGTATCCCGCATGGCGGGCGTCGAACATGGATCCGATCGATGCGCTCAGAAGCGAATGATACGATAGACCGGACAACGCGAATGCCGGGGGTGATGTCCTCTCCTGTCCCATCACCCCGAGAACCGTAACCGGTTCCCGGGGCCGGCTCTTTTTTCGGAGCGGGCAGGGTAACTACCCCCCTTTGATCGCGATTGACCTTTTTTCAGCAGGCTTTGACTTTAAGAAAACGGCCCTGTCGTGTAGAGCCCGTCAATCGTGGTTTTAATCAACCCGTTCACCCCCGGCGGGGCGCTTCCCGCATGTGGATCCATACCGATTGTGTATACTTCCGTGTTCAATTAATCCCGTAAAGGATCCATTATTACCCGATTGCCATACTGCGAATATAACATACCCCGTACCGATCGTATCTCATGGTGACTGCCATGGTCTGGCAATCATCCGGACAAGGAGGTGATTTAACAAGTCCCCTATGAGGGAACCAGGAATTTTCTACCCGCCGTCTGGCACAGCATCTATACCAAACCCTTTCCTGTGACCGGCGCGTGGGTATCAGGACTATACAAGCCCGTAAACAAACGGGCGGGGGTCAGCACAATTCCAGGAAATGCACAGAGAACCAGGAGAGAAGAACCCCGGATGAGGACAAAGGCACGGGATCTCATGAGAGGAATGTGAGGGATTCCGGCATTACTCCCCGGATGGCAGTAATGTACCGGGATAGTTCAGGAACCCTGTTGTCCCGGGCCAGGATCCTTCATGTAATTCATTCCCTGCTACCGCGTGTTCCGACCCCGACACCGGTAGCGATTTCCCTCTCAATATGAGTACCTTTTTTTTATTGCCGCTGCGGGAGCGGGACGCTTTGCTGCGGCCGGTAAATTCCATGGCTTTTCATTTTAAGTATGGGGGGTACCCCCCGCCACCCGCCCGATAATTTTCCCGGGGGGGCAGGACCCCCCCTGCCGGAATTTTCAAAACCGATCGGACCCCCCACCCTGCCTATGGGGGGGGTATGCCGGGGACCCCCCCACCCCCTCAGCTCAAACGGACCCCCCCTGATCAGAAATGAGTGGGAACGAAAACGGGCTTCCCGCCGGCAGTTCCACGCGAAGCACAACGCGGGCGGGTGCACAACCAGGCACGTTACTCACGATTGAGGAGGGGGGTCCCCGGGGTACCCCCCCACCATTATTTTTTAAAATCGCGGGAACCCCCCCGGGGGTGGTGGGAATTTTTTCCCGGAGGGGGGGCCGGAGGTTCGGACCGGGACCCATGGATTTACTGAGGGGGTTGTAGGGATCTTGTAAAAATGCCACTGTTCTAAAAATTGCTCACTTCCGCAAAAGGATGTCGCTCTTCTAAAATCGCTTTTATTGTTCTGCTATACTGCCCGCATCGCGGCGAGTTCTTTTCGAAAGTATCATTTCGAGATCGAAACTGTCATCTTCTTAAAAAAAATATTATCATACATGAGGGGATAAAATGGACTATAATAAATTACTCGGTAAAACACAACAATCCAAAATCATAAACCCGACTGAAATTTTTGATAATTTGGATAAAGAAGGGGATAAAATTTATTTATGGCCGGGCCAAAGGACAGTCCTTGATTTGTGGGTTGAAAAATATCGATCAAAAAAAGATACTATTGTTAAGTTGCATACTGGGCAAGGTAAAACCCTCATCGGGCTTTTAATGCTTCAATCATTACTGAATGAAGGAAAGGGGCCCGCACTATATCTTTGTCCGGATAATACCCTTGTGAAACAAACCGTTCATCAAGCGGAAGCTTTTGGAATAAAAATTATCGAAGTGTCAAGTAAAACGCCCGCATTACCAAGAGAATTTTTAAATTCTGAAGCAATCCTCATTACAAATTGTAAAAAGTTATTCAACGGAAAATCCGTCTTTGGCGTAGAAGGGACTGGAAGAGAGATTCGAAAAGTAGGGGCAATCGTCATTGATGATGCTCATAGATGTCTGGAAATAATTAGGGATTCGTTTTCTATACGGAGTAAGAAATACATAAAAATGGGATCCGGCTCTACCTCCCTAAATCCAGTCTATTCTGAATTTTTTAATCTATTTTCCGATAGTCTAAAGAAACAATCCCTAGGAAAATATGATGATATTATTCAGGATCGGGATGAAATCTCGCTCACAGTCCCCTATTGGGCATGGCAGGATAAAATTTCAGATGTAATGCGAATTATAAGTGAACACAAAGAGTCGGGGGATATAAAATTCTCATGGGATCTTATTAAAGAACAATTAGAATACTGCCATTGTATTTTTTCTGGAACACGTGTTGAAATTGTTCCTCGGTTATTATCAATAAATTTGATTCCTTCATTCTCCGAGGCTAACCATAGAATTTTCTTGTCCGCAACTTTAACAGAAGATGCATTTTTAATCAAAGATTTAGACATCGATCCAGATAGTGTATTGAATCCACTCACTGACAAAGAACTGAAATATTCGGGTGAACGATTAATTATTTTACCCACACTTGTTGATCCAACATTGAGAAGAGAAGAGTTAATTGAATGGTTTACAAATCTCCCAAAAAAATACGGAGCATTCGGTTTTTTCACAATTGTTCCATCTGGATATCATGCCCGATTTTGGAAAAATGCAACTGTAATCACTAAGGATAATTTTGAAGAATTACTTGATTCCCTTAAGGAGAAAATAAAAACAAAAAAGGCATTTGACCACTACTTACTCCTCAATAAGTATGATGGAATCGATCTTCCCAGTCATACGTGTAGGATCTTGTGTCTTGACTCCCTTCCCTCATATGACGCATTGATTGACCGCTATAATCAATCCGTTATGCCAAACTCGACAATCATTCAAAGAAAACTGGCTCAACGAATTGAACAAGGGATCGGAAGGGCAATTCGTGGAGTAAATGATTATTGTGTTGTAATAATTATCGGGACCGATATTTCCGGTTTTTTTTCAGAAAATGCAAAACGTGAATATCTTTCATATGAATCTCAACGTCAAATAAAAATTGGAGAATTATTAGCCAACGAACTCAAGACGGCGGGCCCTTCTTTAAATGCGATTGAAGATCAAATTCAGGATGTAATCAGCCGTAAACAAGGATGGAAGGATCTATATAAGGAGGAAATGAAGGATGTTGGTATCAAACCAATCGATTCGATTTACATCAAACGACTAATTTTAGAAAAAGATGCCGAGGTTTACTATCAAAAACGTCAAGTCTCCCAAGCAATCTCTACTCTGGGTCGAATTATTGAAGAAGTAAAATTCGATAAAAATGAGTTGGGATGGTATTTGCAGTTAAAGGCTACTTATGAATATTCTACGGACCAAAAAAAATCACTTGAAACGCAGCTTAGTGCATTTACGACAAACACACGATTATCTCGTCCCCCTGAAGGAATTCAATATACAAAACTCACAAAAGGCAGCATCAATCGGGCTCAAAGGATTTATGATTATATCCGGTTAAAAGGGGGATATACGCCTCTAATCCTTGAAATTGACAATATTTTAGAGAAATTAGTTTTTGGCGTGTCTTCCGATTTGTTTGAAGAAGGAATTGACGACTTCGGGAAAATTCTTGGATTTGTAACGGATCGACCAGAACAGATAGATGGATGTGGCCCGGATAATTTGTGGCAGATTAATGATGATAATTTTTGGATAATTGAATGTAAAAATTGTGTTATTGCGAACCGGGGGATCGCAAAAAGCGAAGCCGAACAATTGGATTCAAGCATTGCTTGGTTCGAAAAAAAATATGAAGAATCTCACTATGTCCCAATAATGATCCATCCGTCGAATAAGTTAATGAAAGATGCATTTCCATTAAAACAACATTTCGCAATTCGGGAGAATGAACTTGAGAAATTAAAAAGTAACGTCAAGAATTTCTATAAATCTTTCTCAGGTGTACCAATCAATTCGATCACGCCCGAGGGAATCAAATTAAAAATTAAAGAATATTCTCTCGATTCAGCGGATATTAAGGCGACCCTATCCCGTATAACTAAATAATTTTATTTGTGTCAGTTCTGTGTCTTCTTTGATTTTTTCTCGAAATTGATTGGACCACTTACCGATATCTCGTTCCTATCCTTAATTTTTCATAAATATGTGCGGATGTAAAAGCAATGTTATATCTTGAATCATTATCAACGTAAATTCCATTGGAGGATTAAATGATTCAACCCCCCCGTGGTATGAGTGTTGGTGAAGCGTATGAGCTTTATCGGAAAGATAAACTCATCGTTAATAGACGATATCAACGAAAACTTGTTTGGACAACACAAGAAAAGCAAGAGTTGATTGATAGTGTTTTATGTAAATATCCGATTCCCTTAATCTTATTAGCCGATGGTGATGATGGGACTTATGAAATAATCGACGGGGTTCAGCGATTTAATGCATTTTTTGATTTTATTGAGAATCAATTTCCGGTAAATTTGAATGGGGATGCCTTTTATTTTAGCGTCCCGGACTATACCTTTGCTCAAGGAATTGCCAAAAAAGGAATCTTTACTCCTTACTCTGATCCCGATGCAAAATTTTTAATTCAAGAACAAGTTTCAAATTTTATCTATTATCAGTTCCCGATTTCAATTTATCAAACTGCAAAAGAAGAAGAAGTAAATGAAATTTTTAGTCGAATCAATTCACATGGAAAACATCTCTCTTCGCAAGAAGTGAGACAAGCTGGCGTAACAAATGCATTCTCAAATTTAGTTCGAGAAATTGCATCTGAAATAAGGGGCGATGTGTCGAAAGATATTTTAAAATTAAGTGAAATGCCGGAAATTAGTATTGACGTTAGAAATCCCGTGTCTAAATATGGAATAATTGCCGAAGACACATTTTGGGTTAAACATGGAGTACTCACAGCAAGTGATCTGCGAAATAGTGAAGATGAACAAGTAATTGCTGATTTGATCCTATCCATCGTATTCGATACCCCATTTGGTGCAAGCAAAGAAAGATTTGATAATTACTACGGAAAGGGGGAGAAGGATCTTAGTAATGAGGTCGTTTTAAAAATCAACGCGTATGGATATGAAAATTTAAAAAATGACATAAAAGTTGTCTATTCTGAAATATTTCATTTCTCTGAAGATTATTTAGCGGAGAAGAGATTAAAAAATATTCTAAACCCCTCTGCGGGTGGAAATCCAATTAAAGGGGATTTTTATGCGGTTTTTATGGCCTATTATCACTTAATGATGAGATCTAATAAAATTCCCTTTGATTATAAAGGGATTGTTAAGTCTTTAACAAATATCCATGCGAGTTTAACTCCTGGAAAAAAGACAATTACAACGGATGATAGGCAAAAAAATATTCGCAAATGTATTGGTTTAATTGAGCCATATTTCAAAAAAACAGATAGTACCTTTAGGAGTTCCGGATCATATATGATGGATTTCCAAAATTATCTGAATCGTTCAAAAATAGAATCAGCAAATTATGATTTTAAACAAGGATTATATTCATTAGACCCACATAAAAGAAGTTTTAATGAGCTTTTTTTTGAGGAGAAGATATTGCACAATATTGCAGCCTTAGCAAATTTAGGGTTGAATTCAACGGGTCGATTATTTCTTGGGGTTACAGATAAAGAATCCGATACATTACAAGTAGAAAAATTAGATAACCTTACAAATGTTCCAAGAATTCATGGATTTGGGATTGTTGGCTTGGAACGCGAGGCGAAAATTAGAGGTGTAACTCTAGATCAATACGTTTCATTTATTACAGATAAAATTAGTAAATCGGAATTACCCTCATGGCTAAAAACAAAATTAACCAAGTCGATAATTCCGATCACATTACATGGATTCACCGTACTTATGATAAAAGTCGAATCTAGTGACGAACCAGTTTTTTATAACGATAAATTGTTTGTTAGAGAAGGTGCCAGTTGTAAAGAAGTTAAAGGTTCAGCAATTAAGGATGTCTTTACATTATTTAAAAAATAATTCTACATCCGTTTTTTTCAGATCCCCGTCATAAGAATTGTTCAATTATCGCTGCTCCAGATCAACCATTGATCCACATTGATCAACCGGTTGATCCCACGGATCAAGCCGGGTCATCACCTGCTTTTGAAGGTAAAACGGTTGCTCCCCCTCAGCGTTCTTTCTTCATGTAACACAATGTCCCTTTTGAAAATCCGCACCTCTTCCATTCAGCTAACCCATACCATCCTATATATTTAAACCACAATATGACGTTTTAAAAATAATCACAATCGCCTCGCGGACTTTTACACCAGAAACGGTCCGGCAGGAGAGGCGTTGTGGGATTGAACGCACCAACAGACCATCCCGAAAACGGATACTTGGGATGTGACTGCAACAACGGCTGCGAACCGGATGCATTCCTGGGTGCCGGCACAGATACCGGCACCGCCTGGATACCCTCACCCCATGAGCGGACGCTGTTGCATTGAGTCCCGTTATCGGAGAGAAAACGTATGAGACCATGAAACGGAACACCAGAATTACCAGCACCGGGGAGGCAGCACGCCCGTCCCCGGCAGGAACCGCCGTCGAACACACCAGCGTAACACCCGGAAGCCCCGAATGCCGCCAGCGGAGCATTCCTCCTCATCCGGGAAGGAATGATCAGTCCCTTATTCCCGGGGAACGGGACACCTCCTACGGGCAGGCGCAAACAACAACCCCCGGACCGGATACCGCCATCATTGTCCACGAACTCGGGATAGACGGGGTATCCGTGGACCTGGACAACTACCTCAGGAACCGTGGCATCGTTCACCGCGCCATGCAGCTCCTCGAAGAATGGAAGTTCCAGTCGGCCCGGATCAGCTCTTCTAAGATTCCCGTGGACATCGTCGCCTTCCGCAAGGATATTTCGCTCCTTGTCCAGGTGATCTCCTCGAAAAAACCCCTCCCCGGGGCCCGGACCCTTATGCAGCTCTATGCCGGGAAGATCCAGGATCTTCTGGCGCTCGGAAGCCCGGCCCGGTTCCGGAAGATCCTCATGGCCTACTCTGCGGCCTGCGGCTGGAAATATTACGATGTATTGCCGGGCGGCCTGATCCCCGCATGGGACCTGCCGGAGATACCGGCTTTCTGATCTTTTTTTTCGCCGCACGGTACCAATTCCGCAATGACCACGGTCGCCGATTGCCTGTTCCGTCACGCATCATTCCCCGTTTGCCATACCCCGGATTATCCGTTATATCCCTGCCTCCAATGCTGTTATGTCAAAGGGCGCCCCGCGACACAACGAAAAACCAAGGAGAAACAACAATGGCAGACTTTACCCAAAACACCAACGTGAAAAGCGCTGTCCGCAAACTTGCGGAACCGATTGCAGACATCAGTGCATTCAACACGATCGTCCAGTCGGTGATCACCAGCAACCCCTTCGGGTGTGTATCGTATATGAGCTCGGGCGCCAACCACCCGCCCGTACAGAAAACCCGCGAGTCCTACACGGCCAAATTCATCTACCAGGACACCGACGCCAAAACCGTCGGCAGGGCCACGGAGAGTTACCCCTCGATTGCCGGGTATAATGACGGCATCGCAGCAATGATCGCAAACACCGCCAACAACACGGCGCACGGCGGAACCCCGGTTCACACCTCGGATGCCGACAACTTCTCGGTAACCCTGAAGTGCCACGACCCCAACGGGGAACTCTACCTCGTGAACTTCTCCCGCCAGCAGGTGACCATCTCCTCCTACGAGGACGACGCGATCCGCACCCGGATCGAGACCTGGGCTGACGGCGTTGAGGCACTCGCCTGAACCCGCAACAACCGGGGGGGAGGAGCCACGTGGCTCCTCCTTTTTCGGTGTTGCCCCGGGTGGTTTTTATATGAAACCAGCCCTTTCAACCCATGCCCGGCCGGGTGATCCGGATGCCTGAGATCACCCCGGCCCGCTCCTTCTGCTGGGGCGTGCTCCACGCCATCGGCATGTTCGACATGGCAGACCTGACCAATGAAGAGAAGATCGACTGCGCCGATGAAAAGACGTATTTCTCGCTCGGGGAAGCCTGTATGGCCGGCATGCTTGCCGCCTGCGTCGCCGTCCCTGCCTGTGCCTGGTTCGCCGCAAGGACAGATCTCCCGCTCGCCTTCATCGGTGCAGCGGTCATCTTCCTCCCGCTCTTCATCTTCCTGCCGGGGCTCATCCGCTCTGCAATGAGAACGGACACTGACGCTGTGCTTTACGCCTTCGGGAAAAACGAGCACATCCGGAAGATCTTCTGGGCGCTCTTCCTTGCCGTGGCCGGCCTCGTGCTCGCCCGGGTCCTCGACCCGGCAACCGTCCGGCAGATCCTCGGCATCCTCACCGGGACCTGAAGCCCGGAGGACTCCCTTTTTTTTTAACAATTGTTTTCAGGCACCGGAACCGTGGCCGGCTTTCCGTGAAGGAAATGTACCCCTCAGATCATTTTTTCAGACGTGATCAATCGGTTCCCCACCGGTTTTCTCATACGAACCGCTAAAAAAACCGGTATCCATCACTCGTGAGTTCAATTATTCACCATTTTGGCATATTATCCCCTCCTCCTATGTTCCGATAATAAATATTCCCGTATAGTACAGGTCGTCCATGAGACAAACTGAATTACCGGCCAGCGGGTCCGGATATCTCCTGGAACCCCGGCTACTGGATGGGACCCTATGAAAACAATACCGGGCGCGCTGTGTTTTTTCCTCTTCCTGGCCGTATTTCTCGTACTTCCCGTTTCGGCAGCAACGATCCCCGTGGCATCGTTTGCCGTCAATGCCACCTCGGGGACAATCCCCTGCGGGGTCCAGTTCATTGATACCTCGACAAATTCCCCGGCTTCCTGGGTGTGGTCCTTCGGGGACGGGGGCACCTCATCGGAACAGAATCCCGCCCACGAATATGCGAGTGCAGGATCCTATTCCGTGACCCTGATTGCAACGAATTCAGCGGGAAGCGATACCATGACGAAAGCCGGATACATAACCGCCCTCAAATCGACAACCGCACCAGTGGCTGCTTTCGTATCGAACATATCCTCAGGAACGGTATCGCTGGCCGTCCAGTTCGTGGATGCGTCCACCTCCTCCCCCACCGGATGGGCGTGGTCTTTCGGGGACGGGAGCACATCGGCGGAGCAGAACCCTTCGCATACCTACACTTCTGCCGGGACGTACACGGTGACCCTGACTGCCACCAATGCCGGGGGGAGCGATACGGTGACCAAAACCGGTTTTATTACCGTGAGTACATCATCCTCTGCTCCCGTGGCATCCTTTGTCCCTGCGGTCACTTCCGGAACCATCCCCATGACCGTCCAGTTCGTTGACACCTCGACAAATTCCCCCACCGGCTGGGTCTGGTCCTTTGGGGACGGCAGTACTTCTTCGGAGCAGAACCCCTCGCATACCTATACAACCGCCGGTACGTACACCGTAACTCTCACCGTGACCAATACCGGGGGGAGCAATACGATAACCCGGACCGGCATCATCACGGTCTACTATACTCTCCCCATAGTCTCGTTCACCTCGAATGCGACGTCGGGCACGGTCCCTCTCGCGGTCGGGTTCACGGACACTTCAGCCAACAGCCCGACATCCTGGTACTGGTATTTCGGTGACGGCGGCACCTCGACAAGCCAGAACCCGACGTATGAGTACACCGATGCCGGCACATATTCAGTCAGTCTTACTGCCACGAATTCTGCGGGAAGCAACACAACAACCAAAAGCGGTTCTGTCACGGTCACCTCAATTACCTCACCGGTCGTGTCGTTCACTTCGGACGTTACCACCGGGACATATCCCCTGACCGTGCAATTTTCTGACGAGTCCACGTACTCCCCGACAAGCTGGCAGTGGTCCTTTGGCGATGGGATCTCTTCGACCGAACAGAATCCGTCCCATACCTATTCCACTGCCGGTTCCTACACGGTCTTCCTGTCAGCAACCAATGCCGGGGGCAGCCGGACCAGGACGGTGAATGATTATATTGTGGTATCTGCCCCGCCAACCACTACCCTTCCGACGGCTGTGCCTGTCACGGTTGTAACAACAATCGCTCCTGTGGCGACAAGCACGACCCCTCCCCCCACGGTTACCACCGCTGTAAACCAGAGCGTATCCGGATCCGGGGTGTCGTCCGGTCTGCTTCCCGTCGTTGGTATCGTATTAGTAATTCTTCTCTGTCTCGGGATAGTAACCGTCAATAGGAAGCGCCCCAAGGGACCACGGAGATCCCGGGGTCGGGAACTGTAAGTCCTGCGAACCCCCCCATACGGGGGTTCCGCCATCCCCTTTCAGGTGAAGAGGAATGTACCCCTGTCCCGTGCTGACGTTCCTGTAGTGGAGTGAAATTTTCGGATAATCGTCAGATGTCCTGAGTGTATACCCTGTATTTTTCATTCCCCCATAGAGCGTCTGGCACGGGATGGTCTCGCCATAATGTTCACTTCCCGGTTCAATTAATGCCGTTCATGTTGCATTATATCACCCCCCTTATGCGTGGAATATAATACGGTCCGTATCGATTGGGATTCCGGATAATCCTCCTTTCAGGAGATCATTACCCAAAAGGACAGGAAAATTACCATGGCTGAAGTATCAACCGCATGGAAACCGGAACGTACCCGGTATTGCCGGGTGCACGGGCGCATCTCCTGCGGGAACCGGGAAAAACCCGTATCCCGTCATCAGGCAATGCTGCATGGGTCCGTGAACTACCGGGATTGTTAGTGCGGTGATAGTTCGGGAGATGAATTCTATGAAAAAGAGCACGATATTTATGCTGATCGCATCAGCAATTCTCATCGCGGGAATCTTTGTTATGGGTTGTACAGATTCCGGCAGTTCGGCTACCCAGGCAAGCGGCAGTACGGCATCATCGGATGCACAGGCACAGGTAACAAAAACCGCTTCGGCAGAACAGCCGGCGAGCGGGGCGTCGTCAGGTTCATCTGAACCGGCAGCGAGTGGCGAGAAACCCCAGTTCAACCAGTCGGCAGGAACGCCCTCCGGGACACCCCCGGCCGGCATGCAGATGAACGGTACGCGCCCGTCGGGGACTCCGCCATCCGGTGGACCTGGTAATGGTACGGCCCCCTCCGGCACGCCGCCGTCAGGAACACGCCCTTCCGGCACTCCCCCGTCAGGATCCTGATGAGGATATGACGATAACCGCAAACGGGTTATGATACCCCCGGTCCCGCATTGCCCGCCAGGCCCCGTCACCTGGAAGCGGTGTCATGCAGGAACCCGTGTACCAAAGCAGGAGTGACAAAAATCCTCCTGCACCCCTCTCATGACGGGATTTTTTTGATCGTTAGATCTAAAACCGGATCTTTTCCAGGTCTGCGAGGATCTCTGCAACCGAATGATACCGGTCCGCCGGCTGTTTCTTCATGCACCGGAAAATAATGGCCTCTATGGCTGCCGCATTCGGACCGGCCAGGGCCGGTGGTGGCGGGCTGTCATGGAGGATCGCATGCGTCACTTCTCCCATGCCCCCGCCCCTGAACGGCACCTGCCCGGTTGTCATCTCGTAAAACAGGACGCCGAGCTGGTAACTATCGGTCCACGGCCCCGGCTCGCCGTACATATTCGGAGCCAGTTGTTCGGGAGCTGCATATTCCAGGGAAAACCCGATGATGCCGGACTGTTTGGTGCCCTCCGCTTTTGCAAGCCCCCAGTCCGTTATCTTCGCCAGGCCATCCGGCGTGATAAGGATATTTGCGGGTTTTATATCCCGGTGGGCGATACCCTGTTCGTGGGCATACAGGAGTCCCTGTGCCACATCTTTGACTATTGCAACTGCCCTCTCCTGATCGAGGGGGAATTTCATGGATCCGAGGGACGATTCAACGAACTCCATCTCGATATACGGCACCGGGAAAATATTCGCTGCATAAATTTCCACAATATTCGGGTGGTGGAGGCTCTGCCAGACATGGAGCTCCTTGGTGAACTGCGTGCCGGTAACCTCGTCGAACCGGATCGGCACTTTCACGGCAACGTCCCGTCCTCCGGCCGGGTCCCATGCCCGGAAAATGCGGCAGGCTCCCCCTTCGGCAACGTATTCTGCGCCGGGATACCGTTTCTCCAGCGCCGGAGGCAGGTGCGCGGCGTAATGGTGCAGTCCTTCCGCGTCATCCCGGGCTGACGGGACGGTTTTTTTCACCACGGTTGTTTTGCCCCCCGTGTTTCCTCCGCCCTCCTGGAATTCAGCGTTCTCTCTTCTCCTTCGTATCCGCTCGTACCAGATACCCGCAACAGCTGAGATGACCAGGGCTATTGGAACGATCCACCAGTACTGGATAAGAATTCCGGGAAACGGGGGCTGACCCCCGGACCCTCCCCCGAAATTGGCCGCAGGGAAACCCGCGTTTTCCTTGGGAATTGCCGAACCGTGGGGAGTTACCGGCTGCTGCTCTTCCGACCCAAGAAGTGTATACCTGTCCGGCGGGCTTACCAGCGGTGCCCTGTCGATCAGTGAACCGGGACTTTTTGAATCCGGGCTGCTGGCATTCTGCTGGACGATATAGGGAACCGTTCCCACGCCGTTTCCCGTGGTAAAACTGCCGGTATACTTTTTCCAGTAGTTCCCAAGCGGACCGGCGAAATTCCGTTCCCCGTACTGGTATTCCTGGGGCCGGCTGGACCACGTGACATCCCCGGACTGGCTCTCCACGTCAACAGGATTATCAAAGTAATTCAGGTAAACCGTGTTCGCCTGCGACTCGTGGTCGAGGACCAGACCCACGGTATTGTTGACAAGGGTGTTTTTTACAATGTCGTTGTTCACTGCGGATTTTAAACAGATTCCCTGTCCGAACCCGCTGACGCTGACATTGGTGATCTTGTTGTTATCCGACTGGACGAGGAGCCCGCATTGTCCGTTACCGGAGAGAATCATCCCGTCTATGACGATCCCTTTCGCGGTAAGGTTGATCCCTGTCCCGCCCCGGGACACGACCAGTTCCGGGGGATTGTGGCTGTCTTGTGCCCGCACGATCACCGGCCGGTCTATGACCAGGTCCTCGTAATAGGTTCCCCCTTTCACGAGGATGGTATCGCTCGTGTTGGCCGCGTTGATGACACTCTGGAGCGAACCCCCGGTATCGTTTCCGTAGGTGAATACTTCTGCGGCGGCAGGTGGTGCAAAGAGAACCAGGCAGCTGAAGAGGATCAGGATAATGCTCGCCGGGGCTCCCCAGAATGTCCCCTTTGCCCGGTTCAACATCTGCCCTTTTACCATTCAGCCGTCACTCATTTGCGATGAACAGGAACCGTGCTGCATCTTCTCCCATTGCAAGATCGATAATGTCGCCGTTGTTCAATACCGTCTTGTGCATGGGAGCGATAAGGTCCGTATTTACGTAGGTTCCCCCGGAACTTCCCCGGTCCTCGATCTGCCATGCGGCTCCTGCCCGCGTTATGATGGCATGGGGTTTTGTGATCCTCGTCACTGCCACGTATTCTTCCGGCAGGACGATGTCTCCGTCAACGGTCTTTGACGGGGCGTCGGCATCAGCCCTCCCGAGGAGGATACGCTCTTTTTTCAGGAGGAATGTCCGGCCCGCCCCCCGGCCTTCGATAAGATGGAGCGCCGGGAAGTCCTTGCCGGATTCTTTGAGAATAGCGGTCCTCACCTCGTTGAGACGGCCCTGGATCTCGCCATAGCCGATCGGGATATTGATCCGGGAGAAGACGCCCATGTTCTTGATAAGCGTCTCAAGGCTCCCTTCTGCAAGGGAAAATTTCCAGACCGGGTGGATCCCTTTTGCCGTCTCCCTCCCAAAGCCCGCTTCTTTTTTTACGAGGCCGATGTTGACCAGCTGGTCGATGTGTTTTTTTGAATTTGCGTAACTCGTGTCGATACGGGATGCGATCTCGCTGATCTCTTTTGGTTCTTTCTCGATAACCTTGAGTATCTTTAACCGGACGGGATTGGACAGCACTTCCAGGTACTCTGATAGCTCCTGCAGGAACGCGGGATCCGTTGAAATACAGACTGTTGCTTTCTCGGCCATTATCGATACACCCGTTCTTTGGTTTTCATGCACCCCGGTTTACGGGGTGTGCGTAATCATACTATCATTGTGCGGGATAAAATAGGTTGGTATCTCCCGTCCTGGGGTCCGGTTCTTCGGGGTAATGCCGGGATCCTCCGGTGAACACCATCCTCACCCGGTTTGCCGCAGGCGTTTTTTGTTGATTACCTTCAGGCATTGGTCTTTACACCTTTTTGCATACCCCCATGGCCCGGGTTTAATCCGTAATCTATACAAGAGAGCCGGTGAGATTATTCTGGTTAGGAGCGTGACAACTCATCGGATCGACAGCTACTATCTGGGCAGTTGCAATGGTGCCAATAATTATCCTGATTGCCAGGATCTTCGAGACCAGTCTTGAGACCGTCCGCACCATCTACATTGCCCGGGGACATGCCAACCTCGCGTCCTGCATGGGGATTGTCAAGACCGGGATCTGGCTGCTCTCGACAGGGCTTGTCCTGACCAACCTGACCGATTACTGGAATATCCTCGCGTACCTTGCAGGCTATGGGATCGGAACGCTTCTCGGGATGCAGATCGAGAACATGATCTCGATTGGCGACGTTATCGTCCGGTTGATCATTCCCGGGGATCCCCAGCCGGTCATCACCGAGCTCTCAACTCACGGGTACGGGATGACCCGGATAGAAGGTACGGGAACGTTTTCCCATTCGGTCAGTATCCTGTTCATGATTGTCCCAAGGGCGCAGCTGTCCCAGCTGCTCGGCATCATGTCAAAGGATTATCCGGATATCCTGTACACCATCGAGGATGTCCGGAACATCAAACAGGGTGCAAAAATCTTCTTCAAGGATCCCAAGAAGCGGATCCTTGGCTTTTTCGGGATGTAGTGCCGCAAGGATAATCTCTATAGCCCCATCCCGCCATCATCCTTTCAGGTGCAGGTGATGGCAGAATCTCGTGAATCAGGTGGGTCCCCGCTTTCGATCTTCAGCGTGCGGACCGGAAAGGTCGAACAGGTCATGCCCGTTGTCAGGACCCAAGAGGAATGGAAGGCGCAGCTCACCCCGGAACAGTTTGATGTTGCCCGGGGATCGGGAACCGAATACGCGTTCACCGGTAAATACCACAACTGGAAGGAGCCAGGGATTTACTCCTGCGTCTGTTGCAGGACGGATCTCTTCTCTTCAAAGGACAAGTTCGATTCCGGGACCGGCTGGCCGAGTTTCTCCGCCCCGGTGTCCCCCCTCAACATCCGGACCCACACGGATCGGTCCGGCGGGATGGAACGTATCGAAGTCCTGTGCGCCCGGTGCGAAGCCCATCTCGGCCACGTCTTCGATGACGGGCCCCTTCCCTCCGGCAAACGGTACTGCATGAACTCGGCGGCCCTGGATTTTTACCGGTTTCCCTGATCCGGCCCTGACCATGGACTGCCCGCATAACAACCGGAAATCCTGAGGCTTCTGTCGTGCGCATCGGCTACCCGTGCATCAACCGCTCGATCGGCTGTTCCCCGTCAGGTACGTTCCGCCTTGCCTCCTATTCCCCGGACCGGCTTGAAACCACGGTGGAGAGAAATCTTGCCTGCCTCATGGAAATTCTCCGGTACAATGTCAGATCCGGCTTTTTCTTCTTTCGGATCTCGTCGGATATGGTCCCGTTTGCGTCCCACCCGGTCTGCACGTTTCCATGGCAGGAGCGTTTCAAAAAAACATTTTCCGGTATCGGGTCGTTCATCCGGCAGCACCATGTACGGATCTCGATGCACCCGGACCAGTTCGTCCTCCTCAATACGCCAAAGGAAGACGTGCTTAGCCGGAGCATCGCCGAGCTCCGCTACCATGCTGACGTGCTCGACCTGATGGGGCTGGATGAAACGGCAAAGATCCAGCTCCACGCTGGCGGCATCTATGGCGACAAACCGGCAAGCATGGAGCGGTTCGTGCGCAATTATGATCTCCTGGACTCAACCGTCCGGCGCCGCCTCGTCATCGAGAATGACGAGCGATTGTATTCGGCAGCCGACTGCCTGGCTCTCCACGAACGGACGGGAGTACCGATCCTGCTGGACTCGTTCCATCACGCCCTCCACAATAACGGGGAACCCGTTACTGATCTGCTCGCGCCCATACGGGCCAGCTGGAAACCCATGGATGGGATCCCGATGCTCGATTACAGCTCCCAGCAGCCCGGCAAACGCGCCGGTGCCCATGCAGAGCATATCGATGAGAGGGATTTTTCAGCATTTCTTACAGAAACGCGTGCCAGCGATTTCGACATCATGCTCGAGATCAAGGATAAGGAAGCGAGCGCCCGGGTTGCCCTGTCCCTTGCCCGGAAAGACCCCCGGCTCGTCACCGGCCCGGCGGGTCTGGCAAAAAGTACGTGATAGCTGTTATTGAAAAGAGGTGTGCGAGGCAGTTCCTCCTGCCCCTTAATCCTCTTCTTTCTTCTTCCAGACGTGGAGCACCCAGAGGAACGAGGTCAGGGTGGCAACTACGGTTGAAAGGATGAGCAGCGGCACGTACCACCACTGGGCCGCCATTGTTCCTTCCATGATCCCGCTGCCTGCGATCGTTGCAATCGTGTTCGGGACGAGAAATGCCGTGCCGAGCACCGTGAGGTAGGCGGTCACGAGGGCAAAACGGTTGTTGAGGTTCTGGAGCTGGTTGTTGTAGATGCTCTGCATGACTTCCAGGCCGGAAGCGAGAACATTGGACATCTGCTCCGTGAGTTCGATGTGGCGGTCGATGTTGTCTGAGAGGATGCCGATCCTGCCGAGCAGTTTCTCGTCGTTGGTGACCAGGTCGGCATCCCCGTACCGGAGCGAATCGACCACGTCTTTTGTTGCCCAGAGCACGTTGAGGTAATCGATAAGCACGTGCTTCATGCGGTAAATGTCGTGGGCGACCTTCTTTTTGGCAAGGCTTTCTTCGATAAGCGACTTGCTGATCGCGTCCCCGTGCATCTCGATCTCCCGCAGGTACTCGAAGTTCCGGTCATTGTTCTCGTCGATGATCCGCTCAAGCATGAGCGTTATCTTGTCTATCGTGTTCTCGGAAGCGATGCGCTTGAAGAACTGCTGGGCGTACCGGGAGAACCTGAGCAGCCGGTTGATCTCCTCGGAGTGAATGGTAATGACCAGATTTTCGCGGATGAGAATGAAGAGGGGGTGAACGGTCATCGTCTCGGCCTTCACCGTCACCGAGGGAAGCATGATGCCCAGCTCCGTGTCATAATCCTCGTATGCAGAATAAAAACCGGTGGTCAGTTTGGGGATGGGGATCTTGGTGAACCCGGCGATCTGGGCGATTTTTTCTATCTCCCGCTCGTTGTCACAGGTACTATAATCAATCCACGCAACGGAGGCTTCATGGACCCCCTTGAGATATTCCTCAAGCGGGAGATCTACCAGACGATCGATCCTGCCATCCTGGTTGAGGAGGATGCAGAAGCTCAATGGAACGGGTCCGGCTACCGGGGATTGCTGCGGGGTACTCTGCATTTTCATACTAACGCCTCGTGGATCGTTTTGCTATTGGATCCGGTATCGTACGAGCTATTGATGCAGGAAGTGTATATAGGTAGCCGATTCGTCGGCACACGGTCTGGTCGGGTTTATGCGCCGGGCGGTGTGTCGGGCCCCCGCTCCGCCTTCCTGTCCCGGACCGATACCATGAAAAATACGCACACAATGAGCGTGAGGAGGAAACTCACGCCAAAGCCCGCCAGGTAACCGGCCGCCCCGATGATGATACCGGTGATGAGCGGTCCTCCTGCCTGCCCGATGTCCATGATTGAGGAGAGGGCGCCCATCGATGCCCCGATCTCTTCTTTCCTGGCGATATCTGCAACATAGGCACTCGTTGCCACGGTCGAGAGCGACATCCCGGCGCCAAACGCACAACCGAGAAGGACAAATCCGACGAACGATGAGGTAAACGGTATGGCTGCCACCGGTATGCCGGTGATGAGGAGACCCAGCGCGATCTGGGTCCGTTTGTCAACGTGATCGGCGATTTTCCCGAAGAATGGTTTGGTTACGGCAATGATGAGCACCTGGAGGGAGAAGATGATTCCCGTCTGGTAGGCATCGAATCCCCGGGAAGAGAGAACGAGCGGGAGGAATGTCTCAACTGCTCCAAAGGCGAAGTAGGTCGCCATATCGACCGCTGCTGTTCCCCGGAGATGGCGGTTCTTGAAAAAGGTGAGGAAACTCCCGCGAAACACGGAGAACGGGAGGATCGCGAGCGCGGTGGACCGGTCTTCGTGATACATGATGGTCAGGAGGAAGACCGGGACTGCTGCGAGCGCTGCCGCGATATAGACCAGCCGGTAGGGAAGGAGACCGGGATACATCATGAAATACGTGAGAATGATCCCGCCTGCAAGGGGTGCGATGCTCCGTCCGATAAGGGTGGCGGAAGCGTACTGCCCGAGCATCTCTCCTTTGGTATCGGGGAACCGTTCCGCAATCACTGCCGATACGACCGGGCCAAGGATAGCGGTTGCCGTCCCGTGGAAGAAGCGGACCGGGATCAGCCAGAGCGGGTCCGCGATGAAAAGATACAGGACCGGGGCAAGAAGAAACACCGCGCCGGCCGTAACGAGGAGTTTTTTCCTGCCCAGGTGGTCGGACAGGACCCCGACAGGAAACGAGAAGAGGATCCCGGCAAGCGGCGAGACTGCGGCGATAAACCCGATCACGGCATCGCCTGCCCCGAGGGCTTCTGAAAAGAGCGGGAGGACCGGGTTTTTCGAGATGGTTGTTGAGAAAATAGCAAAGAAGCCGAGCAGGAACAGGTAATAGACGACTCTTTTATCCGGCGAAAACCTGCCGCCGGTCTCACACAGCCCGGGCATTGTCAGGTACAGATGTACGGACTCCTCAATTAAAAAGCACCGGTTGCTGTTCGCTTGGCGTAATCCATAACGCTGATATCGGATACCGTCTCATCATCCCGTATGAATTCATTACGTTCAAGCGGTCTTTTCGCATGTGCAGTTTTCCTGCTGGTTGCATGTCTTATCCTGCCGGTATCGGGAGCAGTCAGCATCGCAGCAGCACCGGCAGCCACTCAATCTGCATCCGCATCAGCCACAACGGCAGCAACGGTTGCCGCTGCAACACCGGCAAAGTCGTTTATCTCCGCAACGGCAACCCCCATGGATCCCACGGTTGGAACACCGGTCACTATCAGTGGCGCGACTTCCGGCGCGAACCTTTCGGCAGGTGTCCAGGTCTGGATCTTTGCCGGCAACTACGTCAATGTCTCGAACATCCCGGTGAAATCCGACGGCTCGTTCTCGAAGGCTTACGATACCACCGGGTTACCTGCGGCAACCTATTACGTCTTTGCCCAGAGCCCCGGGCCTGACGGCGTGTTCGGTGTCACGATGCAGTCTTCCGGTCAGTACTCGGGTTCGGTTGTGAATACCCAGACCGGTGCATCGATCTTCACCTTTACCGGAACCGGCAGTGTCCAGGATGCAGCAGCAGCAGCAGCGCTCTCCGATGCCATCAACAAACAGGGCGGGGATGATGTCTACACCAAGCTCACGTTCAACCTCCTTCCCCCGGCAGCAGCAAAGTCCCCCGACACACAAGCAACGCCGATAGCACCCGGTACGGCAGCCCCTTCTGCAACCAAGTCTCCGCTTACCCTGGAACTGACCGGGATTGCCCTGATCGTTGGTTTCCTTGGGGCCGTGATGTTCACCAGAAAATAATTATTTCCTTTTTTCCCTTTCATGAGCGTTCACCGGCAGGTCATGAAACCGGGCCCGGTATTCAGCACTGAACGATCCCGTCTCTCTTCTAACCGGTCCTGTCAGGCGATCTGGTTCTGGTGATGGTAATCCCGCGAAGCCGGCACGCCCCACCGATCCCGGGGTGGTACTCCCGGATCGTCATGCAGGGAACACTCGTGAAAAATAAAAAAAAGATTCCTCCGGTTCACTCAAGAGTCCTGCGATAGGTAACTATTCCAAGGATGAACATAGCTCCTGAAAAAATCATCAGTGCAACCAGGTCCATACCTATGACATCGAGTCCCTGGCCCCGCAGGATGATCCCCCGCAGGGCATCGACCCCATAATATTCCGGGTTGATAACGGTAATCCAGCGAAGCCAGTCCGGCATGCCGATCACCGGGTAGAATGCCCCGGATGTCATGAACAGGATAAGGTTGAGGAACGCCACGGTTGACGCGTACTCCTGCTGGGCGGAAAACCGCGATGCAAACGAGACTACGAGGCTCGTAACTCCTATGCAGGCAATCAGGATCACGAGCATCGCGAGCAGGAATTCGTCCAGGCTCCTGATCACAATGCCGGTGATGAGGATATCGATAAGGAAAATCGTAAATCCTGCAATGAACGCCCTGACCGTCCCGCTGGATATAATGCCGGCGATGATACTGGTGCGTTTAACCGGCGTGACCAGGTAACCCTCGTGAATACCATTTTCCCGGTCCTTGATCAGTGCAATCCCGCCACCGAACATTGTGGAGGTAAAGATCGCCATCATGATTACGCCGACTCCGAAGAACTGGAGATACTTGATATCCCCGTAAATTTTATTGATCTCAACCGGGTTGTGGGCTCCCATCCTGAGGAGAACGCTGTTGACTGCTGATACAACGAGCGAAGGGGTTATGGAATCCGAGCTGTCCACGTACAACCGTATTGCATGATCCTTTGAAACCTCTGACGGGAAGACGATCACTGCCGTGACAACTCCTTTTGCAAGATCGTGTTTTGCGGCGATCTCATCGGAATACACTTTCGTGTCAAGGAGTTTCGGATTCTCTTTCTGGCCGTAGTGATTGAGTTCGTAGACGCCGCTGAGGAATAACGGGGTGTCGTTATATGGCGGGCCTTCCTGGACTACCGCCACCGGGATATGACTGATGGTGCCTCCCATCGCGTTGCCAAAGATGACAAGGTACATGATGGGCATCATGAGGGTCATGATGACCACGAACGGGTTGCTTAAGAACTTTTTAAAATCCCGCTTGAAAATTGCAACCGCACCGCGTATCATCGGGCTCTTCCTCCGGCCGCTGGTTTGTGGTCCCCGGTATTTCCTTCATCCAGTTTGCTTCCCGTAAGATAGATGAAAACATCTTCAAGGGATGGCGAATGGATCGAGATGGAGTTCATCGGCACATTGCTCTCTTCGAACGTGGTGATGAGGGCCGGGAGAACTTTGCTGCCATTCCGGGCAGATATGACGATCTGGTTTCCCTGGATCTCTGCGGAGTTGATTAAGGGGTTTGCCAGGATCGCCGGGATGAGGTGTTCGTCAACCCGTTCAAAACCGATTTCGATGAGATCTCCTGCGGGCAGGTGCAGTTTGAGATTTTCAAGGGTATCGAGTGCGATCAGTCGGCCCTTGTCTACAAACGCGATGCGGTCGCAGAGCTTTTCCGCCTCGTCCATGTAGTGGGTGGTGAGAATGATGGTGGTCTTCTCCTTGTTGAGGTCGGAGATCTGCTGCCAGACCTCGCGCCGGGCTTCCGGGTCGAGACCAATGGTCGGTTCATCGAGAAAGAGAATGAGCGGGCGGTGGATGAACGCCCGGACAATCTCCAGTTTCCTTCGCATCCCTCCTGAGAACGTACCAACGCGGACATAGGCCCGATCCGTCAGTTCCGTCATTGCGAGGAGCTCCCAGATCCTCTTGTCGAGAAGGGCATCCGGGACATTGACGAGTCTGCCGTAAAAGTCGAGGTTATCGTATGCGGTGAGTTCCACATCGAGAGTACTGTTCTGCGGGCAGACCCCGATGATGCCCCGGACATTTTCCGGCTGGGTGGTGATATCGAAATTATTAAGGTACGCCGAACCTGAAGTCGGTTGGAGGAGTGTTGTAAGAATACGTATCAGGGTACTTTTCCCTGCACCGTTCGGGCCAAGGAGGCCGAAGATCTCGCCCCTTCCCACATCGAATGTCACATCATTGACCGCGGTGACCGTCTTGGTCTTGCTCCGAAATGTTTTGGTGATGTGCTCGATCCGGATGATATTGTCGTTCGGGGAAACGGATTCCGGCATTGCTTCAGGACCTGATCCGGGTGGGCTGCTCATCATGTCCGCACCGGTTTCTCCTTTGGAAACGTCCGATGGATACGGCTGCTGGATTCCCATTTCTCCTCACGGGATTTTTGCAAGGATTGCCTGCAGGTGTTCAAGGGACAAGGCGAGCTGCTCAAGTTCTTCTTTTTTGAGGTCCCCGAGCAGGAGCTTGAAGTCGTTTTTGTATACCTCAAGAGATTCCTTTAAGTGTTTTTTTCCGGAGGGGGTGATCGTGATCCGGATCACCCTGCGGTCCGAGGGATCCTGCTGCCGCTCGACCCAGTTGTTCTCGATCAGGGTATCGACAAGCGCGGTCATGTACGGCTTGGAGATGTACAGGCGCCGCCCCATCTCCGACATGGAGAGCGGCCCGGCCTTCATGAGTGCTCCAAGCACCCTGTACTGGGCGGCTTTTATGCCGGATATGCCATGGCTGACCCTGAAGACCTGCTTGTGGAAAATGGGTATGAGGGCTATGAAATTGCCGGCAACCCTGTCACTGATATCATCCGCCATTGCTGCTCACGCAGAATAATTCATTTGTTTTGTTAATAGTTCTTTTGGTGAACTATTCTTTGTGAGAACCAAATCCGCTTCCCGCAACCGGTATTTCCGTCCTGCCAGCGGGCTTTCCCATAGCCTGTTACTGACCCGGACCTGCATTTCTGGCAATGGTTTATCATCTTCATGGTTGTTCATTATTGCAGACACTTAACCGATCGTGCCGGAAGGAGGCAAAAATTGTGATTAATCTTCGTTTTTACCGGATCTATGACATAGGCCGGGAAATCGATCTCGACTGGCTGGAGCGGGCGCTTGCCCAGAATTATTTCACGGCAAGAACCAGTTTTGTCCGGGTCAAGCCCAAATCCATCATGCTTGAAGACCCGCCGCTCATGATCCAGATGCACCCGATCCGGGTGGAGCGGGACGGCAGGCCGTTTGAGTTTTCCGTTGTTGCCCGGGTGTATGATATCGGGGCTATCAGTTTCTGTTTCGTGTACAACAACCCGGATGCGGATTTTACGGAACTTGAGGAGATAGCGTTCCTGTTTGCAGGCCAGGAAGGGCTTGCGGAGTTCTATGTCCAGTACCTCAAGACCCTGGGCGAGATCATCCGCCCGCATATCAAGAACTTTGCCATCAACCCCGATTTCTTCGAGGACTACACCATTTACGTGACGGACCGGCGGGACGATTCCATCGACCCGGTGGCTCTCCTCATCGGTGAAAAGATATCGATCTCGTCCCAGATACGCGAAGAGATCCTGAGAAACTCGCTCAGTTACACAACTGACGACCTTGCGGTTCTCTCCTGGGACTCAGCACTTCTCTGCAACCCCGAGAGCCCGACAGACCTCATCGATCTCATCGAGTTTGCGAATGTCCAGGTGCTGGAACTTCGGTACTATGACCGCGAGCTGACCCGCGAGATGGAGAAGATGTATGACGATATCGAGCATGCGGACCGGCTCTCGCAGTTCCGCAGGAGCCGACAGTACCACGCGATCATGGCAAAGCAGATGGAGACCTATGCGGAAGTCTCCGAGATCATCGAGAAGGTCAACAACCTCATAAAGGTGACCGAGGACGTCTATTACGCCCGGGTGTATGCAACGGCCCTCAAGGTGTTGCGAAGCGGTCTCTGGAGCGAGAGCGTGAGCCGGAAGATCGATGTGATCCGGGAGAACTACTCGATGCTTTCCGATGAAGTCCGCATCCAGCACTCCAATTTCCTCGAATGGATCATCATTGTCCTGATTGCGCTTGAGTTCGGGCTTGCGATCTGGCAGACCCTGCGATAGGGAGACCGGAGTCCGGATCCGTGTGGCGTTTGAATGTTTCCAGTGCGGGGAGTGTTGTCGCCAGCTCGGGCTCGTTCATTCCATCCAGGAGACGTACGGGAACTTCCGCTTTTTGATCTACAACCAGTACACCGGCGAGAAGACACCGGTTGGGATCGATCCTGACAAGCGTGAGATTTTTGAGGACAAGAGTATTTTTGCGAAGCTGCCCGATGCCTGCCCGTTCTTCCGTTTCCGGCCCGGGAGCGAACTGGCGTGCTGCACGGTCTACCAGACCCGACCGGAGATCTGCCGGGATTACGGGTGCTGGCGCCTGCTCATCCTCAATCACCAGGGTCGGCAGGTCGGGCACGTCAGGTATATCCGGACGCTCTGTTCTGATGATCCCCATCTGACCCGGCTCTGGGAGAGTTGTATCGAAAATCTCCAGGAGCCGGACGATGCGGACTGGGAGAACGGGATGATCCGGATTCTCTCCCGCAATGGGTTTACGGTGCGGAAGTAATCCCCTGATAACGAACGGCACATAATCCGTTTACAATTTTTTACAGACTGGCACTCCGTGAAGCACCAGCCCGGAACGTGCACGCTGCAAGAAATAGTTAAAAAAAGATCAGAGATACCGGTTTTTCCTCAGCCAGTCTGCCTGGGGAGGAAGGTAGCGGTAGATTATATCGCATTTCTCGTCCTGGAACGACCATGGGGTTACGAGCACGATGTCTCCCTCACGGATCCAGGCCCGCTTCTTGATCTTTCCCTTGATCCTGCCCATGCGGGTAACACCGTCATGGCACCGGACCCGGATATGGTTTGCCCCCATCATGAGCTCAGCCATGGCGAACTGCTCGTTATTCCGCTTCTTGGGTAATCGAACCCTGACGACCGGAGAACCGTCTTCATTTACTGCGTTCGGGTCGATTTCATCATCATTATTGGTATTATTCCTAATGCAGACAACTCCATTGCAGTATAAGAATGATGTCTTATACAATGAATGTATGTATTGCAAGGGTTCCTGGTTGGGATCCCAGTTTCTTTCATCAGTAAGAACCTGCACCCTGCCGCACCTCCCCTCCTTCACTTTCTCCCCGCATGGTTCCTTCCTTAAATCCCCTGTGTCCCTAAGAACCTCACAGGAATGATCGGGAAAGGCGCGTATCTCCGCGAGCTCACTGCGTCTACGATGCAGATGAACTCTGTTGCTGTAGGTAAAGAGCTGGAAGGCAGTTCCCCGCCATCGGTATTTATCGGGAGCTGGAATTACCCGGACGTCTATGCCGGCCCCATGATCGCTCCCATGCACGGCGATACATCGGTAATGGACATGCCCGAATCCTGGATTAGTGGTAACAAGACCCAGGAAGAGATCATCGGGTACCGTCTCAACCTGATCCGGGGCAAGCACCAGGTCCACGCTCAGGATCTCGACAACCGCTTTGTCGAAAAACTCCAGGAGATCTCCCTTTCGGCCTCTTCCCTTGAGAGCGAGATCAGTTTCACCAGTGCTCCCACCGGGCAATCGTTCTCCGAAGAGCACACCCCGTTTGGGCCGAGCGCCCCGGTCGAACGGTTCGATATCGAAACGGGAAGATGGGACCGGGATCTTGAGAACGTCTATTACGACACCGATCTCAATGCGCGGGATGCGGTCATCGATCTTCACCGGAAGGGCCTGCCATTCTCCAGCATCCAGAAAGCCTTCTCCACCGGGGTCATGGGGCGGGCGCCGGCCCGGCACCTGGTTCCTACCCGCTGGTCGATCACAGCCTGCGATACCCTGATCGGCGACAAGCTGCTCCGGGATGTGAAAAAATGCCCGGTCATCGATTCGTTCCGGGTCCACGAGTTCTCCAGCCTCCACAACAATTACGCAGTCATCCTGATGCCGACCGGCTGGCAGTACGAGTGGTCGGAGGCGTTCCTCCACATCCTTGGCAATGAGGAGTATGTCTTCTCGGATCATGAGGGCACCCGGAAAAAAACAGAGTACTCCCCGCTTGGCGGCTGCTACTATTCCTGTAAAATGGCGGTCCTCGAAGCCCTGGCAAAAGAACAGAAACAGGCAGGGGCAATTGTGGTGAGGGAAGCTCTCAACGGGTATGTCCCGCTCGGGGTGTTCAATGTGCGGGAGAATGTCCGCTCCGCACTCCGTCAGACTGCAACCGAGTTCGAGGATATCCGATCGGCCCTCTCCCACATATCAGAAAAGTTCACGCTCCCCATGCAGCGGTTCATTGACGAGGGGGATCTGCTCCGCACTATGCTCCGGCAACGGCAAAGCAGCCTGAACGAGTTTCTTCCTGCGGCTCGCTGACATGACCCCGGTACCTGAATATCCTGTCCTGTCCTCTCCGGCGACTGCCCCGGTCCCTCAAGGTACATCCTGCCAGAGGATCATCCTGCACCTGGACATGGACAGTTTCTATGCCTCTGTCGAGATGCAGAAACGCCCCGAGCTCCGGGGAAGACCGGTTGTCATCGGTGCCGACCCGAAACAGGGATCGGGCCGTGGCGTTGTCTGCACATGTTCGTATGAAGCTCGGGCTTTTGGTGTCCGCTCTGCGCTCCCTATCTCCCGGGCTTTTGCCCTCTGCCCCCATGCGGTCTTTCTCCGGCCGGATTTTTCGCTCTATTCATCGGTCTCGGAATCGGTGATGGCGATCCTTCGTTCCTATGGGTTCCGGCTCCAGCAGGTCAGCATCGATGAAGCATTTCTGGACATCAGTTCCCTTGGCGATTATTCCCGTGCAGGGGATCTTGCCCGGCAGATCAAATCGGTAATCCAGTCCCGTCTCGGCATAACCTGTTCCATCGGGATAGGGCCCGGTAAAGCTGTCGCAAAGATCGCGTCGGAGTTCCAAAAACCCGACGGGTTGACTATGGTGAAACCGGAGAATCTGGAGGCACTCCTTCGCCCGCTTCCGGTCAGGAAGGTCCCGGGCATTGGTGAGAAGAGCGAAACGGCGTTTTCCTCGCTTGGTATCCTGACAATCGGGGATCTCCTCGATGCCGATCCCCGGATGCTGGTAGCGGGATTCGGGCGCGGCGTGGTACCTCTCCTCAATAGTATCCACGGGATTGATGAAAGCGAAGTATGCGAGAATTCCGGGGTTCGTTCCCTCTCCCGCGAGACCACATTCGAATGTGACACCGAAGATCTTTCCCTGATCGCAGATACCCTCAGGCGGCTTGCCGATGCGGTCTGCCTGACCCTCAACGAGGAACATCTCCGGTGCCGGACCGTGACTGTCAAGGTGCGGTACCATGATTTTGCCACACGGACCAAAGGCAGGACATTGTCCCATTACACTGACGATCCGGCCGCCCTCAGGACCTGTGCCCGGATGCTTTTTCGGGACATCTATGATGGCGGGAAGATCCGGCTTCTCGGCATCCGTCTCTCATCTATTGACAAACCTGATGCCTCCCAGACGACCCTGTCCGGCGACAGCTCTCTTTCCGGCCAGGTATAACCTGCTCTCCATTCAAAGGGCTCCGGCTATCCGTGAAAAGCATTAAACCGCTAAAAACCAATCCCGGATTACCTTCTATGGGATCTGAGCGGACGATGTATTCTGTACTCTACGTTGATGATGAACCCGATCTCCTTGAGCTGGGAAAACTGTTTCTGGAATCATCCGGTGAATTTGCCATCACCACTGCCATATCTGCCGAGCGCGGCATAGAACTCCTCAACTCCCTGACGTTCGATGCTATTGTCTCTGATTTCCAGATGCCGGATATGGATGGGATAACATTCCTCCGGCACGTCCGGTCATCGCTTGGGGATATCCCGTTCATCCTTTTCACCGGAAGAGGCCGGGAGGAAGTAGTTATCGAGGCTATCAATAGCGGTGTGGATTTCTACCTCCAGAAAGGCGGCGATCCCCTCGCGCAGTTCGGGGAGCTTGCCCACAAGATCCGCCAGGCTGCACGGAGGAAAGAGATGGAAGCGGCGCTCTCGGAAAACCGGGAGTACCTCAATCAGATCTTCTCATCGATCCAGGCCGGGATAATTATCGTTGATGCAAATACCCACGAGATCATTGACGTGAACCCCGCAGCAACGGCAATGATCGGGGCATCCCGCGACCAGATTGTCAAAAAAACCTGTCACCAGTTCATCCGTCCTGCCGAACGCGGCCTCTGCCCGATCACTGACCTGAACCCGTGCGTGGACAATGCCGAACGAATCCTTGTGACTGCCGGGGGACATAAGATTTCCATCATCAAACACGTGGTCACGGTTACCCTGAACGGCAGGGAATGTCTCCTCGAAACATTCATTGACAATACCGACCGGAAACGGATCGAGCAGGACCTTTTTGAGAGCGAGGCCCAATACCGGCTCGTTGTGGAGAACACTCAGGATGTCGTCTATCTCCAGCAGGGAGACCGCTGCCTTTTCATGAACCCCCGGGGGCTTGAAGTGCTCGGCTATAGCGACAAAGAAATATATTCCCTGCCGATTTACGAGCACGTTGTTCCTGAAGATCTCCCCCTGGTCCGGCAACTCTCAGACTCTTTTACGGATCCCGGCCTCTCCTCCGCTTCCCGTACGATCCGTGTCAGGACAAAAACCGGTGAAACCCGGTTCTTTGACCTTGCCGTGACAAAGATCACGTTCCGGGGAGATCCCGCTACGCTCGTTACTGCACACGATATAACCGAACGAAAACAAAAGGAGGACGAACTCCGCGCTGCCTACGAGCAGCTCACCGCGCAGGAAGAGGAGCTCCGGACCCAGGTGGACGAACTTATCGAGAGCCAGAACGCGCTGGGCATTTCGGAAGAGAAGTTCCGGTCCATTGTTGAGTCAATACCGCTTGGGATGCATTTTTATCACCTGGAAACGGATGGCAGCCTCATCTTCTCCGGAGCAAATCCTGCTGCGCAGACCATCTTTCCCCCACCGGACACAAATCCCGTGGGAAAAACTCTTGAGATTCTCTTTCCCGGTTTCCGGAACGATGGGTTTCCCACCCTCTTTCGGGAAGTTGCAATCCATAACCACCCCTGGCATTCCGACCGGGTTCTTTACGAAGATGCTCACTTCAAAGGGATCTTCGCGATCTGGGCGTTTCCGGTATCCCCGGGAAATATCGTCATCACGTTCATGGATGTTGTGGAGCGGGAGCGGATGAGCGAGGCTCTCCGGCTTGCCAACCGGAAGATGTGTCTCCTTTCCGATATCACCCGGCACGACATAACCCACAAACTCTCGATAATGTCCGGGTATCTTGAACTCGCCGGGACCACTGACAATATCCTGAACATCCGGGAATATGTCCGGAAGATCCAGGATGCTGCGGCAACGATCCGGTTGCAGCTCGACGTTGCCCGGGATTACCAGACCCTCGGGAGCACCGCTCCCTTATGGCAGGACGTGACTGCCCTCCTCCCCCTTGCAAGGGCAGGTCATGACTTCGGTACAATGGAATTTATTCTTCCCGTGCAGAACCTGGAGGTCTTTGCCGATCCTCTTATGGAGAAGGTTTTCTACAACCTTGTTGACAATGCCCTCCGGTACGGAAAAACACTCCACCGGATCCTCGTCTTGTACGAGCCGGTTCCTGAAGGGCTCAAAATTGTCTTTGAAGATGACGGCATCGGAATTTCTCCTGATAACAAGGAGAAGATCTTCGAGCGCGGGGTTGGCAATAATACCGGCTTCGGGCTTTTTTTGACCCGGGAGATCCTCTCCATTACCGGTATCACTATCCGCGAGACCGGGGAATACCGGAAAGGAGCCCGGTTCGAGATCCTGATTCCTCCGGGGGCATTCCGGATCAATTCCGCTAAAAAGTCCCCGCTATCATGAATCCCGGGACCGACCCGGAATGAGGTTACGGTTCTTCGTGAGCAGGCTTCCCGCTCCCCTCCGGACTATGCCTGCTGTTTCCTTCAGGTAACCTGCGAATGGGGTATGAACCCCGGGTACGGTTTCAGGTTTCTGCTGCTTGTCCGGCCAACTGGACAAGGCCAATAACTATGAGGGCAAGGCCGGCTGTTACGAATGTCCCAATCACGGACAGGAAGGGATTTGAGGGGAAGAACATCTCCCGAACCGGGTAAATCATGAACGCGACGGCGAAAAGGCCAGTACCTGCCAGGAGGAGTGGCTGCTTATCGATCCCCCGGCTGAGGGCCGTGATGACGAGCGAGCCGCAGGCAAAGAAATACAGGAACGTGACCAGCGTCCGGGCTGTGAAACCCTGGGTAAGGATTATCGCCGCCGGGATGATCAGGGTGATTACAAGAACGCCCATCAGGACCCGGGGGGAACAAGGGTTTTTCGGCATCCCGTTCTGGTATGCAATCATCAAAACCAGGATGGATGCAATGATTCCCATGTCAATGAGGCTTGGGAAGACCTCAGCCCGCAGCCCCACGGCAACGTTGATGTACCAGGCAATGTCCGATATCCCCCAGAGGGCCAGGGCTCCTGCCGCATACGGCAGGATGCTGTGGTGACTGCACCGGATGTACACAAAGTAGAGGGCAAGTGCCCCTGCCGAGGCAGCAAGGATCTGCAGGTAGTTGCTGATCGCAAGGAAGATCTGCTGGGGGAGCAGGAGGATCAGCAGGCCGAGCATCACGGCGGCGGCAAGGAGCATCCAGAATACTCCTGCGATCAACCGGACGGCACCGGCGGGGCAACTCTGAATGATGACCGGGTTTTCCATGATACGGATTTCGGGTATTCCCGTATGAAGATGTCGGAATCTCCGTTTCCCTGGTGCGGGAGAATACTGAACGGATCCGATCGTTACCCTGTTCCCGTACTATTCCGGATATATTGCTCGATCTCATCGATCTCGACCGTGAAATCCATGACACCCTGCATCAGGGCAAAACAGCGGGGATCGTTTCCGGGGAGCGAAAATCCGCCCTCTGCCAGTACCCTTTCCGCCACGGTTTGTGCGGTCCGCTTGTTTCCCTCACGGAATGCCGGGTAGGCGCACAGCATGTAGATGGCAGTGGCTGCCCGTGCGGGGGGATCTGCCAGGAGGTTTGCCTGGAAAATCACCTGGTGGAGATTTGCCTCGGAGAGTACACGGTTGTCTCCCCCGTCCCGCATCATAATCCCGGCATGGATCGCAAGTACCTGTTCAACGGTGAGATCGTGCATCCGTTATCCAGTTGGGAGGGGGTGTTATGCAAAGGTTGCGGTTTTCTCACAATCTCATGCCCTGATCCCAAGCGTGAACTCCATCTCTTCACGGAGCAGCAGCCTCATCATCTTTGCCACCGGATTTTGCTGTACGGAATATATGGGGAACTCCCGTGAGCGGTATGAACCTTGAGATCTTTGACGCCATGACCGATGAGGAGAAACACCAGTACCTGGAGTTCCTTCTCTGGCATTACCGCGTAGTGGACGCGTTCTGGTTTATCGATATCACAGAACACTACGGCCAGCCGGTTGCAGAAAAGATTAACGAACAGGTCTGGGGGAAGGTTGCAGGAATGGCGGCAAAGGATATTGTACGCCGCTTTGCCATCACCGAACAGGGTCTTGCCGGTTTTGTCCGGGCGCTGCGTCATTTTCCCTGGGCTATGATCGTGGGCTACACGATTGAAGAGCGGGAGAATGAAGTAATCATCTCGGTGCCGTCATGCCCGACCCAGGAAGCCCGGCTGCGCCGGGGTCTGGGCGAATATGTCTGCCGCGAGATGCACCGGGCCGAGTTCACATCCTTTGCAAAGGAGATTGATCCACGGATCCAGGTAGAGTGCCTCTTTGCGCCACCGGACCCTCATCCAAAGGACATGTTCTGCCAATGGCGGTTTTTCCTGAAGGATGAGGGAACCTGACCTCCCCCGAATCTGTGGGAACCCGGAAACGTGTTTTATGTGGCTGAACCTTCAGCCTTGCGGAAATACCCGGATGGAACCATGATCTCGAACCGCGCCCCTTCACCAGGAACGCCCGTTTCCCGTATTGTAATGCCGGTAATCGACAGGATCTCCCGGATCAGGAAGAGGCCGTACCCGGTATTTTTCCCATATCCCTGCTCGAAGATCCGGTTTTTTTCATCCTCTGGAATGCCGCAGCCGTCATCCTCGCAGAAGATCAGGAGGGTGTTCTCCGTCGTGTGTGCAGAAAGCCGTATGGATGATAGTTTTTCCCCACCGTGCCGAACCGCATTGTCCACCAGGTTGAAGAAGACTTTTTCGAGAAGATGGTCTGCAAGGATTTCCCGGGTATCGAGCTCGCTCCCGATGGCAAGGGTGATTGTCCCGCCCGCCAGTTGTGCCTTATGGATTACGTGTGCAGCATTCTGCCAGACCGGTGCCTGAACCCCGATATCCTGGTATTCTTTGGTAAAGAGGATCTGGCGGTTGATCCGCTCCGCTACTTCAAGTTCCTTGAGGATGAACCGCCGGGGCTGATCGTCCTGGGAAATCCTGAGCGACTGGTGGAGAAATCCCCGGAGTACCAGGAGCTGGTTGATGATATCGTGGCGGGTGATACTGTTGAGGAGACCGAGTTTTTTGTTTGCTGCCGTGAGGGCTGCCTCTGCGTTCCTGCGCTCCCTGTTCTCGATCTTCAGCTCCTGCCAGCGACGCCATGCGAATACTGCAAATCCGACAACGAAAATGAATGCAACAACAAAAATTTCGTCCAGCTGAATAAATTCGTAATCGGTGATGTACTGTTGAATGCGTTCGCGCACATTGAAAAACGCTGAAAGTGCAAAGACGACGATTCCGAGGATAATCAGGATGATGAGATCGTTCCGGGCAGCAGAGCAGCCTTGCGTTGTTTCTCTGTCCCCGCGTTCCATTGTCTTATTTCCTCCCTATCCGCCTCTTACGGAATGGGATGTAGTAGTTGCCTGTTGTGTCTATTGGACAGGACTCTTTCATAACCATTTTCTTTGGGGTATTTTATCTGTTCCCCGGGACTTCCGGGTCTTATGGATTAGGACTATGTCAGGGAACATCTCACGTATGATACAATATGATCCTGCCCACAGACCTTACGGTGTTTCTTATCGCGTATGGGGCTATCAACCTCGTTGTTTTCGGTGTTTATGCCCGTGACAAGTACAAAGCGAGGCAGAACGCGTGGCGGACGAGCGAGGCCATGCTGCTTATTCTGGCTCTCGTTGGTCCCTTTGGTGCATTCGCGGCCATGAACCTCTTCCACCACAAAACCCGGAAAGCCAGGTTCTGGCTTGTGCCTCTCTTTCTCTGTCTCCACCTTGGTGTTGCGGGATATCTTTTCCTGGTGAGGTAACGGGGGGACAATCTCCTGGAGATTCACCCACTCCCGGTTATCGGACCATGCCTCTTTAATACCGGGCTTTGCCTAAGTTCCTAAGATGAGAACCAACAGACACCGTTATTTTCTCGACCTTGCTGCCCGCTGCGCCCGCCAGGGTACGTGCCTGCGCAGGAACTTCGGGGCAATCATTGTCGATGAATACAATACGATCGTCTCCACAGGGTACACCGGAGCCCCGCGCAAGCAGATGGACTGCACGGAGCTGAACCGCTGCTGGAGAAAAGAGCACAATATCCCTTCCGGGTCCAACTACGAACGGTGCCGGAGCGTTCATGCCGAGATGAATGCGCTTATCCAGGCCGGGAAGAATGCGCGGGGCTGCACGCTCTACCTCTCGGGATTCGATGTGGAGACCCGCGAGACCACTCTTATCTGGCCCTGCTTCCTCTGCTCGAAGATGATCGTGAACAGCGGCATCTCGAACGTTATTATGCGGACCGGTGAGGAGACGTATAAGGAAATGGACCCGATGGTTCTCTACCAGATGCGGAGCCGGGAATCTTTAGGCGAGGATGCGAAGTAATTTTTCAGCCGGGGAACGCCCCCCGCCTTTTGCTTGGTACGAAAAACCCGATAGTACTCTTCCCGGATTTCACTACCTCACAAGTAATGGCAAGTTGTAAGCGGTTTTTGTTTCAGAACCGTGGCAGGAAACAGCCGTTCCTCTCGGGAAGAAAAATACAGCAATCTGAAATAGAGAAAGAGTGTAAAAAATTTAGAACCGGGGTTTCCGGTGCTTCGGGAGGCAGTCACGGCAATAAACCGGGCGGCCTTCGGTTGGCTTGAAGGGAACTTCACATTCCTTTCCACAGTCTGAACAGGTGCATTTTGTCATTTCACGCGGGCCGCCGAAGTCTCTGGGACCTCTGCTGCCACCAAAATTATTCGATCCGAACATGGTTATTTCTCATACAG
>Ga0265296_1000867_pt1 | contig 39732 bp, 38 predicted proteins | sample MunlanPumphouse1_FD_189073 | JGI IMG/M metagenome (GOLD analysis project Ga0265296, IMG submission 189073) | Groundwater microbial communities from a municipal landfill in Southern Ontario, Canada - Pumphouse #1 | ecosystem: Environmental > Aquatic > Deep subsurface > Groundwater | place...
CGGATACCTCCAGCCCGCCATACTTCGACTTCCAGTTGTATATCGTCGCTTCAGATACCCCATGCCGCCGGGCAAGGTCACCGGTCTTAGCGCCAGCTTCCGCTTCCTTCAGCACGCCGATGATCTGCTCTTCCGAAAACCTCGTACGCTTCATCTGTCCGTCCTTCCTTCAAGGCCGGACTCTAATCAATGTTGGAGGAAAATCAGGGGGTCAGGTCAGTCAACGACGCACCCACGCCTCGCGCCGACGTTCCGAACGGTCCGGTGCGGCTCCGGCTTGTGAACGGTTCGAACGCCCGCATATATGAGCTTTCGTTCAGCGACGATCGGACGTTTCATTGGATCGGCACCGAGGGCGGTCTCCTGGCGAGGTCCGTTGAACTGCAGGCCATCACCCTGGCGCCGGGTCAGCGTGCAGAGATACTGGTAAGCTTCGCCAACGGCCAGCCGGTCTCCCTGGTCACCGGTCAAGATGCGAACGGGTCGATGATGGGAATGATGGGCGGCCATGACGACGATGAAGACGACGCTTCAACGACGGAGACGGTGCTGACCTTCTCACCGCGCCCGGGCTTGGGCGGGCGGGCCGCAGCCGCTGTACCACTGCTCCTGGCGGCACACACCGTACCAGATCCCGAAGCGGCCGTAAGGCGCCGGCGCTTCGTGCTCAATATGTCGATGGGCGGTATGATGGACAGCGATGACGGCGCATACGCGATCAACGACAGGCCGTTCGACATTGATCACATCGACGAGGAAGTCGGTCTCGGGGACGTCGAGATATGGAAAGTCTCCGGAAAGAAGATGGCGCATCCCTTCCATATCCACGGCGTGCATTTCGACGTGCTACGCCGCGATGGCGACGACCCGCATCTTCTCGATCAGGGGCCTCGCGCTACGATCAGGGCGAGGCATTCGCGGCTGGCCTCATCGATGATCGTCAGAATGCGGAACTTGCGGCCATCATGAGTCCGGCCCTCGACGAAGTCGTATGCCCAGACATGCCCCGGATATTCAGGGCGCAGCCGGACACACGAGCCATCGTTCAGCCATAACCGGCCCCGCTTGGGTTGCTTGTGCGGCACCTTCAGGCCCTCACGCCGCCAGATACGCTCGACCCGCTTGCGGTTTACCGTCCAGCCCGCATCACGGAGCAAAGCCGTAACCCGGCGATAGCCGTAGCGACCATATTGGCGCGCCAGGGCCACGATGTCGTCGGTGAGAGCTTCCTCGTCATCTGCCCCGCGCGGGACCTTGCGCTGCGTCGACCGATGCTGGCCAAGCACCCGGCATATCCTCCGCTCGGATACCGCCAGTTCGCCACGCACATGATCGATGCAGCGCCGCCGGCGCGCAGGGCTCAGAAGTTTCCCCGAGCCGCCTCCTGCAGGATCAACTTGTCGAGCGTCAGGTCGGAGATCGCCCGCCTGAGCCGAAGATTCTCCTTCTCCAGATCCTTCACGCGCCGCGCCTGGTCGGTCTTCAGACCGCCATACTCCTTGCGCCAGCGATAATAGGTCTGCTCGGTGACCGCGATCCGCCGACACGCATCCGCCGTCGTCCCGCCCTGCGCCAACACGATCTCAGCCTCACGCAGCTTGCCGATAATCTCTTCCGGCTTGTGCCTCTTGCCCATTCCCAAACTCCTTCATGATCCAAAATAACAGAGATTTTGGACCATTCAGAAGGGGGCAGATCAATCGCTTGACCATGGACTATGGTCCAAGGTCCACAACGACGGTCTTGGCGGAGCCCGATAGCTCGGACGCCGTGACCGGGGAAACGGAGCGTGAGGGGTAGTCGCCGCTCCTGCGTATAGTGTTATTAGGAGCCACGCTTGATGTCTCGTTTCGAAAGCCAACGCCGATTCTCGCTCGCCGGGTGCATGGCGGGAACGATGGCAGAAACCCTGCCTCCGACGGCTGTCGGTGCTTGTCCGCAAATCCATTCCAACCTTGTTTGACTGTGGATGACGGGGAGATGGATGGGGGCATCATTGAGAGCCAAAACGCGAATGGGCGCGATCCCAATTTGGGCGCGATTATTCAGGTAGTGGAGAGCGCGCCAAATTACGCGGTTTACGCGCTTGACCCTGAGGGCCTCGTGACCGTCTGGAACAAGGGCTGTGAAGAAATTACGGGATGGGCCAGGTCCGACGCGATCGGGAAACACCACTCGTTCCTGTATTGCGCGGAAGATATGGCGGCGGGTGTTGCGGACAGGCATCTCGCGCGGGTTGAGCAGCTTGGGACGGTCGAGCAAGAGTCTTGGCGCGTCCGGAAAAACGGGTCGGAGTTCCTCGCACATCTGACGACGACGGCGCTCCGGAATGAGACCGGCCAGCTGAGCGGCTATGGCAAGATCCTGCGCGACACCACCGATGAAGCCGCGACCAAGGAAGCGATCGTTGCCCGCGAGCAACATCTCCAGTCGATCCTGGATACCGTTCCCGATGCCATGGTCATCATCGACGAGCGGGGGCTGATAACCTCGTTCAGTGCCGCGGCCGAGCGCTTGTTCGGATATTCGGAAGCAGAACTACTCGGCGCCAATGTGAGCAGTCTGATGCCGTCGCCTGACCGCGAACGGCATGATTCCTATATCGGCCGGTACCTTACCTCAGGCGAGCGGCGGATCATCGGCATTGGCCGGGTCGTCGTAGGTCAACGTCGGGATGGAACCACCTTTCCGATGGAACTCTCGATCGGCGAGGCCGGCCACCGCGGCCACCGCGTCTTCACGGGCTTCATTCGCGACTTGACCGAGCGGGAGCGGGGCGAACTCCAACTCAAGGAACTGCAGGCGGAATTGATCCACGTTTCCCGCCTCAGCGCGATGGGCACGATGGCGTCGACGCTGGCGCATGAGCTCAACCAGCCACTTACCGCCATCGCCAATTACCTGGAAACGACGCGCGACCTGCTTGTTGATCCCGATGCCGAGACCGTCGCGATCGTGCGCGACGCGCTCGACGAGGCAGCTAAGGAATCCCACCGCGCGGGGCATATCGTCCGAAGACTTCGCGATTTCGTGGCGCGGGGCGAGACCGAGAAGCGGATCGAGGATTTGCCGCGGCTGATCGAGGAAGCCTCTGCTCTCGGCCTCGTCGGTGCCCGTGAACGAGGCGTTCGCAGCTTTTTCGATTTTGATCCGGCGGCCTCGCCGGTGCTCGCCGATCGCATACAGGTCCAGCAAGTTCTCGTGAATCTGATCCGCAATGCGGTCGAGGCGATGGCGCAGGTCGCCATTCGCGACCTGACCATCACCACGCGACGGCGGCCCAAGGGGCTGGTTCAGGTGTCGGTGGCGGACACCGGCCCCGGTATATCCGATCATGTCGCGCCCCAACTTTTCGAGGCCTTTGTAAGCAGCAAGACCGACGGCATGGGCCTTGGTCTTTCGATCTGTCGAACGATCATCGAAGCCCATGGCGGCCGGATCTGGACCGACGGCGTGCCGAGCGGAGGTGCTGCTTTTCATTTCACCTTGCTGCAGGCCCGCCCGGAGGATGAGCATGACGCCTAAACGTATTGTCCATTTGGTCGATGACGAAGAATCCATCCGCAAGTCGGCCGGTTTCATGCTGAAGACGTCGGGATTTGCCGTGCAGACCTACCCCTCTGGCATTGCGTTTCTGAAAGCCGTCAAGACTGCTGAGCCGGGATGCATTCTGCTTGACGTTCGGATGCCCGGCATGGACGGACTTGAGGTCCAGGAGGCGCTTGCCGAACGCGGCATCACCATGCCGGTGATCGTTTTAACCGGGCACGGCGATGTCGGGATCGCGGTTCGCGTCATGAAGGCAGGGGCGGTCGATTTCCTGGAGAAGCCATTCGAAAAGACGGCGCTCCTCGCCTCGATCGGCGCCGCATTTTCGAGACTCGATAATTCCGACGCGCGGTCGCTTCGCGATGCTGAGGCGAAGGTGCGGGTCGCGGTGCTCACCCCTCGCGAGCGAGAGGTTCTGATTGGCCTCGCCAACGGGTTTCCCAACAAGACGATAGCCTATGACCTTGAGATATCGACTCGAACGGTGGAAGTTCATCGCGCCAACCTCATGACCAAGCTCGAAGCGCACAGCCTGTCGGATGCGCTCCGGATAGCGTTTGCCGCCGGATTAGGCGATTCGCCGGAGCCCTGATCTTGGGATCACTACGTAGCGACGGCCTGTTCTTCATTTGCGATGCATGCCCAAGATCCGAGGGTAGATCAGCAAAGAGGCAGCATCGTCGGTCATGGGCGTTATCGATCACCAAACGAACGAGAAAGCGGCCCTGATTCTGTTGTCGGACGACGATGTCTCGGTACGCAGGTCACTCCATCTCTTGTTGCGATCGCGCGGCTTTAGCGTGCTGGCCTACGCGAGCGGCGCCGCCTTGCTGCTCGATCCGCAGACGCAATCGGGCGATTGCCTCGTGGTCGACTATCTGATGCCGGACATAGACGGGATTTCGATCCTGAGGCAGTTTCGGTCCGCAGGCTGGTGCGGGCCGGCGATTCTGATCACAGCGCATTACGCCGAGAAGCTCGCCGAAAGCGCTCACGAAGCGGGCTTTGCCGCTGTGCTCGAGAAACCGCTGCGCGATGGCGTGCTGGTTCAGACCATCGGCGAAGTAATCTCCGCCGGGCGGAGACACGGCAGCGATCACTGCTAGGGCGATGGAATATCGTGCCGTGATCGGAACATCTGCGATATCCTCGCGCCTTCCCGGGACCGGCATTCGTCCCGCAAGGCATTTTCTCCACCGCCTTCTAATGGCGGATACGCGAGCGATTCCCCATGCGATCGCATTCGCGGCCGCGCCCGGCCCTGATGACTACAAGGGCGGGGCCAGCGCGATCCGGGTACTCATGGCCGGGTCGTAGCATATTGAGGCGAGATCGCCCGCCATGGTCATCGAAGCGGCGCGCGATCGAGGCGAACTCGGCTTCGTCGTTCTTCTCTTTGCGGTCACGGCGGTTGCCCTGGGCAATAGCGTCGTCCTGCCCTTCCTGCCAGAAATGGTGGATCAAATGTCTCCGGGCGCGAGTGGACTTGCGAGAGGGCACCTTGTCGTCGCCCTGGTCACGGTTTCGCAGATCGCCGGGTGTCTGTCAGCGCCGTTATGGGGCTGGGTTTCCGACCGGTGGAAACGGTGGCCGATCCTGGTCGTGGGGCTGTTGGGTTTCAGCCTGACAATGGCGTTGAATTCCGCGGCCGGATTCGAGCGACTCTATGTTTTGCGGTTGCTCAATGGCGTGTTTGCTGCGGCCGTCGTGCCGACTGCATTTGCGATGGTCGCCGATCGTTCACCAGATCTGGTTCGGCGAGCGCGCCAGTTCACCTGGTTGAACGCCCTGGTCTTCGCGGGCGAGCTGACCGGCCCGCTCCTCGGGGAAATTTCGGTGGCGCTCGGAGCAGCGTCGCCATTCCTGGCGCCAGCGGCATTGAGCGCGATCGCCGTGCCCGGTCTTCTTCTGGTTTCACGGGAAAGTGCCGCTGGTCCGGTCGGCAGCGTTCCACGCCCAAAAGCGCGTGAGGCGCTTGTCCCGCTGCTCCTGATCTCGGCCATTGCGTCCGGGTGCCTCACCGTTCTGCATCTGACATTGTCGCTTGGATCGGGCGCGCGGAATCTGTCCCGCGAGAACGTCTCGATGCTGTTCGCTCTGTGCGGCGGAGCGATGCTGGTTGCGCAGCTCGTCCCGTTCACAGGACGCAGAGTCACGGTCGGAGCGGTCTGGCTGCTGCGGCCAATGCTCGCCGGGCTGGCAGCCGCATTGATCATTGCCGTCTTCGCCCGGACCTTGTGGGTGCTCGTGCCTGTATTTCTGCTCGCCGGCTGGAGCACCGCGACGCTGATACACTGCTTCTAGCGTCCGATCCGCGGCGCATCATCCCGCCCTCGGATTGGTCGCCCAGCAGCTACGTAACAATCCCAATACTCCGCAAAGTCGTCAGCTCGCACACCCAACTCAGCCCTCCTGCGAGGGAGAATATCGGGTTCGCGGTGCCGAACACCTGGGGGCCCGGCCATGTATATCGGAGACGTTTCATGTTCCAGCAAGCGATCGACACCGTCCGGGCGAAGGGGCACGCGCCGTCGCGCTACGGCAACTTCATTGGCGGCCGATGGGTGGAACCCATTCGCGGGGAATATTTTACGGACCATAGTCCGATCAACGGCCGGAAGCTGGCCGAGATCGCCAAGTCTTCGCCAGAGGATGTGGAGGCAGCGCTGGACGCTGCTCACCGGGCTAAGGAGGGCTGGGCGCGCATGGCCCCTGCCGAGCGCGCAAAGATCCTCAATCGCGTGGCCGACCGGCTCGAGGACAATCTCGAGCTGCTCGCGCTTGCCGAGACCATGGACAACGGCAAGCCGATCCGCGAGACGCGCGGCGCCGATGTGCCGCTGGCCATCGACCACTTCCGCTATTTCGCCGGCTGCGTCCGCGCAGAAGAAGGGGCGATCTCGACAATCGACGACAAGACGATCGCCTATCATTTCAGGGAACCGCTGGGCGTTGTCGGGCAGATCATCCCGTGGAATTTCCCGCTGCTGATGGCGGCATGGAAGATCGCCCCGGCACTGGCGGCCGGCAACTGCACCATCATCAAGCCGGCCTCCCAGACACCCCTTTCGCTGCTGCTGTTCGCTGAGCTGACCGCTGATATCCTGCCGCCCGGGGTGGTCAATATCGTGACCGGACCCGGTGCGTCGGTCGGACGCGCGATCGCAGCCAATCCGCGGATTGCGAAAGTGTCCTTCACCGGCGAAACGACGACCGGCCGGCAGATCATGGGATATGCCGCCGAGCATCTGATCCCGCAGACGATGGAGCTGGGCGGAAAGTCCCCGAACATCTTCCTGGCAGACGTCATGAACGAGGACGACGCGTTCCTCGACAAGGCGCTGGAAGGCTTCGCCCTGTTCGCGTTCAACAAGGGCGAGGTCTGCACCTGCCCGTCGCGCGCGCTCGTGCATGAATCGATCTTTGATCGGTTTGTCGAAAGAGCGGTCGCGCGCGTCGCGGCGATCCGGGTCGGCGACCCGCTCGATCCGCTTACGCAGATGGGCGCGCAGGCGTCGGAGGACCAGCTCCACAAGATCCTGGGCTATATCGACATCGGCAAGCAGGAAGGCGCCGAGTGCCTGACCGGGGGACAGCGCGCCCGACCGGGGGGCGAGCTCGACGACGGCTTCTTCGTCGAGCCCACCGTGTTTGTCGGCAACAACAGGATGCGCATCTTCCAGGAAGAGATTTTCGGACCGGTCCTGTCGGTGACCCCGTTCAAGACGGTCGAAGAGGCGATCTCGATCGCCAACGACACCATCTACGGATTGGGTGCCGGCGTGTGGACCCGCAGCGGCAATGATGCCTATCGGCTGGGCCGCGCGATCGAGGCGGGCCGGGTGTGGACCAACTGCTACCATGCCTACCCGGCGCACGCGGCATTCGGAGGTTACAAGGCCTCCGGGTTCGGGCGTGAGAACCACAAGATGATGCTCGACCACTATCAGCAGACCAAGAATCTGCTGGTCAGCTACGACGAGACGGCCCTCGGCCTCTTTTGACCCGGCTCACTCCGGCTGCGGCTAACCCGCGCGGCCGTCACCGCAAGGAACTCCACGATGAACAAGACCATGAAAGCTGCGGTCGTACGCGAATTCGGCCAACCGCTCGTGATCGAAGAAGTGCCGGTCACGATGCCGGGCCCTGGCCAGATCCTGGTGAAGATCGCGGCCACCGGCGTTTGCCATACCGACCTTCATGCGGCCGAGGGAGACTGGCCGGTGAAGCCCAATCCGCCCTTCATCCCGGGTCATGAGGGTGTCGGTCATGTGGTCGCGGTGGGTAGCGGCGTGACCTATGTGAAGGAGGGCGACCGTGTCGGCGTCCCCTGGCTCTACACGGCCTGCGGGCACTGCGTGCATTGCCTCGGCGGATGGGAAACGCTGTGCGAGGCTCAGCAGAATACCGGCTATTCAGTGAATGGCAGTTTCGCCGAATATGTTCTCGCCGATCCCAATTATGTCGGTCACCTGCCGGCCAATATCGGGTTCATCGACATCGCGCCGATCCTGTGCGCCGGCGTGACCGTCTACAAGGGGCTGAAGGTCACCGATACGAGGCCGGGCAATTGGGTGGCGATTTCGGGCATCGGCGGTCTCGGACATATGGCCGTGCAATATGCCAAGGCGATGGGGCTCAATGTCGTGGCCGTCGACATCGACGACGCCAAACTCGCGCTCGCGGAGCGACTGGGCGCGGATCTCACCGTCAACGCGCGCAACGTCGACCCTGCCGCATTCATCAAGAAGGAGGTCGGTGGCGTCCATGGCGCACTTGTCACAGCAGTGTCGCCGATCGCATTCCAGCAGGCACTCGGCATGGTCAGGCGGGGAGGCACGGTGGCGTTGAACGGACTTCCGCCAGGCGACTTTCCGCTGTCGATCTTCGACACGGTCCTGAACGGAATCACAGTTCGCGGCTCCATTGTCGGCACTCGGCTCGATCTGCAGGAAGCCCTTGATTTTGCCTCGGAGGGCAAGGTTCGCGCGACCGTCACGACGGACACGTTGGAGAACATCAACGACATCTTCGCGCGCATGCATCATGGTGAAATCGAGGGGCGGATCGTGATCGATTTCGAGGGCGGCGCCCACTGACCAAGCGAATGCTCTGACGGTGTGCCCCGCCTGTGCCCAACCACCCGTGCGTGCGCCCACATCGTCCCGGCAGGTCCGATCTTTTGGTGAGAACCGCCGCGCCGTCGGGCCCCGGCATAGTGGCATCGCTCGGACCGGGACTCCGGCTCATTTCGATCATGGTGCCACTTGGCGCCAGTGGAGAACAACATGGCAAGCGGTAGAAAAGCGTATCTTGTCGGCGGCGGCATCGGCTCCCTGGCCGCAGCGGCCTTCCTGATCCGCGACGGTGGCCTGAAGGGCAGCGACATTACCGTCTATGAAATGCTTCCGATCCTCGGCGGCAGCCGCATCCTGCTGCGCCACGGCGAAGCGGCCGAAGCCATTGACGTCGGACCCGAAGACCTCGTCTTTTTTCAGAACGGTTCGATGACCGACGCCTCGAGCCTGGGATCCATGACCAGTGCGCCGCCGCATCGGACGAAACATGACAGCGGCGGGTACACACGATGGTCATTCATTTTCCAATCGCCATGTTCATCGGTGCATTTGCCGTCGAGTTGTTCGGACTATGGCGCCGCAACCGTGACATGCAGCACGTTGCTCACGTGATGCTCGTGGTCGGGGCATTAGGCGCGATCGTCGCAGCGTTCCTGGGCTGGTTCGCAGGCGGCTTCTACCTAACCGACCGCAATCCGATTCTAATGACGCACCGCTGGCTTGGAACCGCCATTGCCGGTGTCGGGCTGGTGCTGGTCTACTTGGCGGCAGGTCACCGCCGCGCGCCGGAGCGATCACGCAAGCTCTACCTGGTCCTGCTCGGCTTGATGACGCTGGCGATCTCGGTACAAGGCTTTCTTGGAGGAACGTTCATGCACGGCGGCTTGAACCATCTGGCATTCTGAAATCGTGGGTGAAGATATGGCTTTCCGTTTGCAGAAGATATTGGTGGCGTCGCTGCTACTGCCTACCGCAGCAACCGCGCAGCCTTCGAACCATGCCACCGACACGCTCGCCGTGCAGGCAGTTCTGTCGCAATATAAAGCGGCGATCGAGAAACTTGACGGGGCGGGGACCGAGCGGCTGTTCACGCCGGATTCGCAGATATTCGAAACTGGCGGCTCGGAAGGAACCTACGCCAACTACCTCAGCCATCACCTCCGGCCGGAGCTCGCTGCCTTCAAGTCTTTCAAATTCTCAGACTACAAGGTCGACGTGCGGTTCGAAGGGCCGATTGCGCTCGCCACCGAAACCTATCGCTACCGGATCGAGCCCAAGACTGGAGATGTCGCGGAGCGGATCGGTGTCGCGACGAGCGTGCTCAAGAAGGTCGGCGGCACGTGGAAAATCGTCAGCATGCACAATAGCGGCCGCCGCCCCAAGGGATCCTGACCGCCACATCTGTCATATACCAAGATCTCTGGGCTGCTCATTGCGGGTCAGCGTTCGACGCGGCATCCGCTGAGCAGCAACAGCGCGAACGCGCGTCACGGCTGTCTACCAAGTCTAGACTAGCGAACGCGCTCGAGCGGCGGCGCCCGCACAACATTCAATGTCGATCCAGCGGCCACGCCTGTATCGGCGGTGTGTGGCGCCAACCGAAGCGCCTGAGGCAAACCAATCCTTTTGCCCTCTTCAAGGGCTCGCCCTCACCTCAGTCGATCGCACCGCAAAAGGGCTGATAACGTTGGCGCGGGCGAATTGCGGCATAGTGAATGGTTCGACGGCGAGCCCTCCCGCTGGATCTGCCTGCACTGAGCGTCGGAGGTGGTTAGGCCGTCCCGATCGCAAGATCGTCCAGGATCGGGCAGTCCGGCCGATTTCCACCAGCGCAACGACGAGCCAGATCTTCGAGCGACTTGCGCATCGTGCGGAGCTCCCGCTCCTTGCGCTCCATTTCCCGTGCCCGTGCGAGCGCGAGTGCCTTGACCTCGCCGCTCGACCGGTCACCGTCCTGCCAGAGCGCGACGAGCTGCGCGATCTCGGGAATGGGAAAGCCGAGATCGCGCGCGCGTCGGATGAAGCGCAGCATGTGAACCTCGCGGTCGCCATAGTCACGGTAGCCGGAATCACGCCGTGCGACCTTCGGAATGAGGCCGATCGCCTCATAGTGGCGGATCATTCGCTGGCTGACCCCTGAGGCTTTCGCGGCCTGTCCTATGTTCACTTGTCCTCTCCTCAAGCCGCGGTTGGGCGCCAACGGCGAAGCGTCAGAGCGTTGGCGACGACGCTGACGCTCGACAGCGCCATGGCCGCGCCGGCGATCACCGGGCTCAGATAACCTAAGGCCGCCAACGGAATGCCGACAAGATTGTAGATGAACGCCCAGAACAGCCCTTGGCGGATTTTGGCATAGGTCCGCTTCGAGATGTCGATCGCATCCGCGACCAGGCGCGGGTCGCCGCGCATCAGCGTGATGCCGGCCGCGTGCATGGCGACGTCCGTTCCCGTCGACATGGCGATGCCGACATCGGCTGCCGCGAGGGCAGGGGCGTCGTTGACCCCGTCGCCGACCATGGCGACCGTGCGGTCCTCTCCTCGCAAGGCTGCCACCGCATCCGACTTTCCTTCCGGCAGGACATTGGCGACGACGTCGGCGATGCCCAGCTTGGCGGCCGCTGCGCGCGCGCTTCCCGCATTGTCCCCGGTAAGCATCACGCTGCGTATACCGCGGCCATGCAGCGCCGCCACGGCGGCCGCAGCGGAGGCCTTCACCTCGTCACCGAACGCGAGGAGGCCGAGGAGGCGGCGCTCGGGAGCGCGTTCCGCGACCCAGGAGACCGTCCGTCCCTCCGATTCCAGTCTGGCCGCTTCGACGGCCAGCTGCTCCAGGGCGATACCTTCGTCCGCCATCAAGCGCGTGCTGCCGAGGATCAAGTTGCGGCCGTTGACGTCCGCAGCGACGCCGCGACCCGGCAGGCCGCGCATGCCTTCAGCGCTGACGGGTTGGACGCCTTCCGATTTGGCCCATGCCATGACGGCCCGCGCGAGCGGATGCTCGCTTCCATCCTGCAGTGCTGCGGCGAGCTCGATGAGTTGGGTGCGCTCCACTCCGGCGGCGGGCAGTCCCGCCAGCAGCGAGGGCTTGCCTTCGGTGAGCGTGCCGGTCTTGTCGAACGCGACGACGTTGATGCGGTGCGCGGTCTCGAGCGCCTCCGCGTCCTTGATCAGCACTCCTGCTCGCGCGGCGACCCCGGTGCCGGCCATGATTGCGGTCGGCGTGGCCAGGCCAAGCGCGCACGGGCAGGCGATGACGAGCACCGCCACCGCGTTCAGGATCGCAACTTCCACTCCGGCGCCGGCGATCAGCCAGCCGGCGAGGGTAAGCGAGGCTATGACGAGGACGATCGGAACGAACACGGCGCTAACCCGGTCGACGAGCCGCTGGATCGGAGCCTTGGCGCCTTGCGCGCTCTCGACCAGGCGCACGATGCGCGCGAGGGTGGTCTCGGCGCCCACGGCTGTCGTCTCGACCAGGATGAGCCCGTCCGCATTGATCGACCCGCCGGTCACCTTGTCTCCGGCGGCTTTGGGCACCGGCAGGCTTTCTCCCGTGAGCATCGACTCGTCGACATGGGTAGCCCCGTCGATCAACAGCCCGTCGACCGGGATGCGCTCGCCGGGCCGGACGCGCACCCGGTCGCCGTTACGCACCTCGGAGAGGGCGACCTCTCGTTCGGCACCGTCGGCGCCGACGACGCGCGCCTGGTCGGGTCGCAGCGCCATCAGCGCGCGGATCGCCTCGCCGGTCTGGCGCTTGGCGCGGCCTTCGAGCCACTTGCCAAGCAGGATGAGCGTGATGACGACGGCCGAAGCCTCGAAGTAGTAATGCGCGTCCATGCCGTGCATCGGCGCGAACAGCAGCTGGTAGAGGCTGAGCCCATAGGCGGCCGATGTGCCGATCGCGACCAGGAGGTCCATACTGCCGGTGCGGGCACGCGCGGCCTTCCAACCCGCGCGGTAGAAGCGCGCGCCCAGCCAGAACTGCACGGGTGTCGCGAGCAGTAGCTGGATCCAGCCTGGCACCGCCACCTCGATACCGAACGGGGCCAGCAGCATCGGCACGACCAGCGGCAGCGACAGCGCCGCGGCGATCAGCACATGGCGGAGCTCTCTTGTCGCGGCGGCGTTGCGGCGGGCGTCCTCGATGCCCCGCTCCGTCTCCGCCGAGCCGGTGCGCGCGGATGCGGTGTAACCGGCGCTTTCGACGGCCTCGATCAGGACATACGCGGGGACGTCCCCTACCGCTTCGATCCTCGCCGTTTCGGCCGCCAAGTTGACACTCGCGGAGCGGACGCCGGGCACTTTCAGCAGCGCCTTTTCTACCCGACCGACGCACGTCGCGCAGGTCATGCCGGTGATCGTCAGCTCGGTCGTTTGCGTCACCGGCGTGTAGCCCGCCGCGAGCACCGCATCGGCCACGGCGCCGACATCGGATCGTCCGTCGACGAATTCGACATTTGCCCGCTCGGTCGCGAGGTTGACCGAGGCGACGACGACGCCGGGCACCCCGGCGATAGCACGCTCGACCCGACCAACGCACGTCGCGCAGGTCATGCCTTCGATGGGCAGCGACAGCATCTCTTCTCTTCCCGCGTGCGCTGTCGCCTGCAGTCGTGCCGGTGCGTTCATGGTCGTCTCCAATATCGAGTCGACGAGCTTATCGTCCCTGACATCGTGTCAAGGTCAACAACGAAAACTTACCCCTTGACCCTGACACAGTGTCAAACCCCACATTTGCTTCATTCACCTCATGGGAGAACGAAGATGATCGATTTCAAGGTACAGGGAATGACCTGCGGCGGTTGCGTGCGGGGTGTGACGAACGCGCTTCAACGCGTCGATGCGGATGCCGTCGTCAACGTCGACCTGGCGAGCAAGACGGTGTCGGTAAGCTCGGCAGCCGATGTACAGCAACTCAAGCAGGCCATCGAGAAGGCCGGCTTTGTGGTGACGCAATAAACCCGATTTTATCTGAGGGCTTTGCGGGGCGGGCGCGTAAAGGGATTGTGCGGTGATCCGCACGTGCCCGCCTCGCGATCATAAGTGCAGCGGGCCTGTCCACGTTCCGCAGCACAAATGAATGAGGGTGGCAGCGTCATGACCGACATCGAACGCAGCGGGTCCGTGAGCGACAAGGACGCGCGCGAACTGGTCCTCATCACCGGTGCGAGCGGTTTTATAGCCGCCGCGCTGATCGCTAGGCTTGGCGAACGCTACACGGTTGTCGGCCTCGATCGCGCCGGTCCGCCGGACCCGCCGCCGCCCGCGGCGGCGATCGACATAGACCTCGGATCGGACGAAGCGGTCCGCGCCGCGCTCGACGAGGTGCGCGCACGGTTTGGCAATCGCATCGCCTCGGTGATCCACCTTGCCGCTTATTACGACGTCACGGGCGATCCTAATCCGCTCTATGAGAAGGTCACCGTGCAGGGCACCCGCCGACTGATCGACGGGCTGCAGTCGTTCGAGGTCGAGCAGTTCGTCTTCGCGAGCACGATGCTGGTCCACAAGCCGACCCCTACTCCGGACGAGCGCATCAGCGAGAAGTCGCCCATCGGCGCGTCTTGGGCGTATCCGCAGTCCAAAGTCGATACGGAAGCACTGCTGCACGCGCGGCGCGGGAAGATCCCCGTTGTCTTCCTCCGCGCCGCCGGAGTTTATGACGACGACGGGCGCTCGGCGTTTCTCGCGCAGCAGATATCGCAGATCTACGAGCACCGCCTGATCTCGCATTTCTATCCCGGCATGCTGTGCGCGGCACAGTCATCGGTGCACCGCGAGGACTTGGCCGACGCCGTGTTGCGCCTGGTCGATCGGCGGCACGAATTGCCGTCAGAACTGCCGCTGCTCGTCGGCGAACCCGACCCGCCCGGCTATGCCGAGATCCAGGACATCATCGGGGAGGCGCTCCACGGCGAGGGCTGGAAGACGATCCGCATCCCGCAGCCGCTCGCGAAGGCCGGGATCATCCTGCAGAACGAAGCGCTCGGCGGCGACGACTTTATCCAGCCCTGGATGATCGACAGCAGCAACGACCACTATATCCTCGACATCTCGCGCGCACGGTCGCTGCTCGGGTGGGAACCGAAGCACAGCCTTCGCGACACGCTCCCGGCGATCGTCGCTGCGCTCAAGCGGCATCCGCGGGCCTGGTACCGGAACAACAAGCTCAACGAGAACCTGGTCGCGTGGGATGAAGAGCCAGAGGCCGAGCTTGCGGGGTCTGGCCACCACCAGCCCGCAGCGGCCGCCGGAACGGGCGGCATAGATCACGGCGGGATGGATCACAGCAAAATGGACCACGCGGCGATGGGGCACGGGCCCGGCGCCGCGGTCGCGGCCATGTCGGACCACGGCGGGCACGGCGATCACATGGCCTTGATGGACCGCGATGAGCGCCGCGCACGCTGGGCGCTTTACGCCAACATTGGTCTCGGTCTGTGGCTCGCCTCCAGCCCGCTCATCTATGACTCCATGACCACGCAGAGCGTCGGCGAAGCCGCGCGTTTCGTAACCGTCGATCGCGGGCTGCCTTCGATCGAATGGCGGGCTAGCGCACTGGCTATCAGCGATGTCGTCAGCGGGCTCGCCATCGCGCTGTTCGGCGCGCTGTCGCTCGCCCCGCGCACCAAGACATGGGCGCAGTGGGCTGTCGCGTTCGTCGGCATCTGGCTGTTCTTCGCGCCGCTGATCTTCTGGAGCCCGAGCGCCGCGCAGTACAACAACAACCTGCTCATCGGCTCGGCCGTGATCGCCCTGTCGGTGCTCGTGCCAATGATGCCGGGCATGAGCATGGCAGGCATGATGGACCCCAAGAACATCCCGCCCGGCTGGACCTATTCGCCGTCGACCGATGCGCAACGCCTGCCGATCGTTGCCATGGGCCTGATCGGGCTTCTCACCTCGCGCATCCTGACGGCTTACCAGTTGGGGCACATCGATACCGCTTGGGAGCCTTTTTTCGCTGGTTCGCTGAGTGATCCTCGCAACGGCACCGAGGAGATCATCACTTCGGGCATGTCGAAGGCGTGGCCGATCCCTGATGGGGGCCTTGGCACGATCAGCTACGTGCTCGAGATCCTGATGGCGGTGATGGGCACCCGCGACCGCTGGCGGACGATGCCGTGGATGGTGACCTTCTTCGGCATCCTCGTTATCCCGCTCGGCGTCATCAGCATCTATTTCATTATCAGCCAGCCGATCGTCATCGGCACGTGGAGCACGCTGGCGCTGATCGCCGCGCTCGCCATGCTCATCATGATCCCGTTCGCATTGGACGAGGTCATCGCCATGGGCCAGTTCCTCGCCTGGGCAAAGCGCCGCGGCAAGCCGCTGATCCGCACCTTCTTCAAGGGTGACGCGATTGAGGCGGGGGCCGAGGACGCATCCGACGTGATGGCCTCTCCTTCTGCCTTCTGGGCGGATGCGAAGCGCGGGCTGACGCTGCCGTGGACGCTGGCAGCTAGCATCGCGCTCGGCGTCTTCCTCATGCTGACGCGGGTGACCCTGGGCAACGAAGGCGCAATGGCGAACAGCGACCATGTGGTGGGTGCGCTGGTTATCACCGTCGCGATCATCGCCACCGCCGAGGTCGCCCGCGCCCTGCGCTTTATCAACGTCGCGTTCGGCGCCTGGCTCGTCGCCGCGCCCTTCCTGCTGACCGGCGTCGGCCATCTGGGCGCTGTCACGTCGGTGGTATTGGGGATCGCCCTCATCGGCCTCAGCCTGCCGCGCGGCAAGCGCAGCGCCGAACATTATGCGAGCTGGGACAAATACGTGATCTGAGGCTCGCTTCGCTGGGGATCGAGCAGGGAAGGGTACGCCATGTCTATTGAGGGCGCCGGCTTCGACGCGGCGCGGTGCCAGGTCCACGACCGTGCGATCGGGCGGTGGGAAAACGAAGGCGGCTCGTTCACCGGCTTGCACCAGCACCGGACGCCGACGGTAGCCGGCGAGATCGGCGATGCCGAGGCCGGCAACCTGCGCGTGCGCCTTATCGCGCTTGAGAACCTCGTCGTCGCCTTGCTCGCCGGAGCACCTGACAGCCAGTCCGCGCTGGTACGCGAGATGGCTGCGTATATTTCACCCAGGCCCGGCATGACGCCTCACCGAGGGCCCTGTTCCACTTTTGTCCGTAGAATCGTTGTCTGGCGAACAAACCTTGAGGTGGCGCCTCCCTCCGTCCTTTAGCGAAAATTTAAGACCTCAGGCCCCACCAGCAAATGTCGGCAAATTTCGAAGGTGGGGGCGGGTCGAGCTATGCCCGGCGATGTTGGATTGTCGACGACGTCAGTGCCCCGTGTGTTCCCCCGACTCGCTTGTTTCCGGACCCGCAGCCTTGGTCTCTGTCATGCCTTTCATCATCGCATCATGGTCCATTGGCACATTCTGCGTCATTGCCTGGTACTGAGCCGGCGAAAGGCTCGGCAGTTGCCGGATGAACGCGACCATATCCCAGATAAGACGATCATCATGCGTTTTCCCCCACGCTGGCATGGCGGTCATCTTGATTCCATGCTTGATGATCCAGAATTGCTCCGAGGCAGAACGATCCGAACCTTTGAACAATATGGGCGCTTGCGGATATAGCCCCTGACTCATCTCGGTTTTTTCCATTCCGGGCGCCAGATGGCAGCCGCTGCACATCTCGGTGTAAAGGCCGGCGCCCGATGCGACCCGCTCCGGAGCCGCCAAATCTGCGGGCACCGCGATCGATCCGGACCGGGCTGCGATGGATTGTTCCCTGAACGTTTCGATGACGCTGTAAGTCATGCGGCTATGAGGTGCATCAGCAGCAATGTTGTATAGGCCGAGATAGATGGTGATTGCTCCAGCGCCAGCTATGACGGCAACTGCCAGGAGCGTGAACGGAAAGCTCGGCATGTGTTTCCGGGAAATCGAAGTTTCGAAAACGCTCCATCGTCTATCTCCCTCAAAACAGGCGTTGAGCGCGGACGCTGAACGCGATGCAAACGTTGCTCATCAAATAATACGCACCACGGCGCATTTCCCCTTGCCGCAAGGAAAGCAGGTGGCTCCCGCGCCTCGTCGCATCGAGGCTTGTCCGTGCGGCCGCACGTAATCGGATTCAAGCTTCTCGTTAAGGCACGGGCTGCTACCGGCGCCGTCCCGATAGGCAGACGTCCCAAATCTTCAGACCGCCTTTTGCCGCCCAAATGCCGGCACGAGAAAACCATTACTGCCCGAGGTCGGGCGCGGAAGAGACGTCAAGGTTCTGCCATGCCCGCAACCCGATCGAGTTCTGTCTTTGCCCGATCACGTGCCGCCCGCCGGCCGGACCTTGGGCTTGCGTGAGGAGCTGTGCAAATTGACGATCTGCCACTTTCCGTCTGCCCATTTCAGGGCGCTCGTTGCGACGCCGTCCCGTTCGATTGTCTCGCCGCTCGCGAGCACTATCGAGAAGCTATAGGTCTCGGTCGCAATTGCTACATCGCCTTCGCCCCGCACCGAAATCTTGTAATTGCGGAAGGTGAAGGATTTGAACTCTTTGAGTTCGGGACCGAGGTGATGGTCGCGATAGTGAGCGAAATTACCTTCTATACCTCCTGTCTCGAAAATCTCGGCGTCTGGTGAAAAAAGTGCCTCCACGCCGGTCAAGTCCCGCTTTTCCATAGCTGACTTATACTGTGCGAGCGTTGCGGCCACGCTTTGATAGTCCGCAGGCTCGATCGCCTGTGCTGGGACGGCCATGAGCATGACCAGTGCGATCGCTGTGATTTTCAGTCTTCCCATATCATTTCCCCTTGTTGCGCCTGCACTTCGCGAGTGTCCGGCTGTTTCGATCAGATTTTGGCAAAGCGCAGCCGCAGCGAATTGGCGATCACGCTGACCGACGAAAGCGCCATTGCGGCGGCGGCGATGATCGGCGACAGGAGCAGCCCGAAGACAGGATAAAGCACGCCCGCTGCCACCGGAATGCCCGCGACATTATAGGCGAAGGCGAAGAAGAGATTCTGGCGGATATTTGTCATTGTCGCATGGCTGAGGTGCCGCGCCCGCACAATTCCCAGAAGGTCGCCGCGCAGCAGCGTCACGCCCGCGCTTTCGATCGCAACATCGGTTCCCGAGCCCATTGCGATGCCGACGTCGGCGGCCGCCAGCGCCGGGGCGTCATTGACCCCGTCGCCCGCCATGGCGACGATCCGTCCCTGCTCGCGCAGCCGCTGGACAACCGCGCTCTTCTGATCGGGGAGGACATCGGCCTCGATATCGTCGATGCCGAGGCGCCGGGCGATCGCATCGGCGGTGACGCGGTTGTCGCCGGTGAGCATGATGACCTTGATCCCCGCCTCGCGCAGCGCCGCAAGGGCCTCGCCGGTCGTCTCCTTGACCGGATCGGCGATGGCGATGACGCCGGCGGCCTTTCCGTTGACCGCAATATAGATCGCCGTCGCGCCATCGGCGCGCAGCCGGTCCGCCGCTTCGGCAAGCGCGCCCAAATCGACGTCATATTCTTCGAGAAAGCTCGCATTGCCGAGGACGATCGCCTTGTCATCGACGACTCCCACGATGCCCTTGCCGACCGGCTGGTCGACTCCCGAGGGTTCGACGAGCACGAGGCCCCTGTCTTCGGCCGCCTTGACGATAGCCGACGCCAGCGGATGCTCGCTGCTGCGCTCGAGGCTCGCGGCAGTGCGGAGCAGATCCTGCTCTTCGAAGCCATCGCCGACTTCGATGGCGACGACCGATGGCCTGCCCTCGGTGAGGGTCCCGGTCTTGTCGACCACGAGGGTGTCGACCTTTTCCATCCGCTCGAGCGCCTCGGCATTCTTGATCAGGACGCCGACTTCGGCGCCGCGGCCCACGCCGACCATGATCGACATCGGCGTCGCGAGCCCGAGCGCGCAAGGGCAGGCAATAATCAGCACCGAAACGGCGGCGATCAGGCCGTAGGCCATGGCCGGCGTGGGACCGATAAGCGACCAGATGACGAAGGCGACGATGGCGACAAGGATGACGCCCGGTACGAACCAGCCCGACACGGTATCCGCGAGCCGCTGGATCGGCGCCCGGCTGCGCTGTGCGTCGGCGACCATCTGGACGATGCGGGCGAGCATCGTGTCGCGCCCGACTTTTTCGCTGCGCATGAGCAGGCCGCCGGTCTGGTTGATTGTGCCGCCGATGAGCGCAGCGCCGGCCTCCTTGGTCACCGGCATCGACTCGCCGGTGACCATCGACTCGTCGACCGTGCCGCGGCCTTCGAGGACGATTCCGTCAACCGGGATCTTTTCGCCCGGCCGGATCCGCAGCACGTCGCCGACCGCGACCTCCTCGAGCGCAATCTCCTCGTCGCTTCCGTCGCTGCGGACGCGCCGTGCGAGCTTCGGCGTCAGGTCGAGAAGCGCGCGGATCGCGCCGCTTGTCGTCTCGCGGGCCCTCAGTTCGAGCACCTGTCCGAGCAGCACCAGCACCGTGATGACCGCAGCGGCCTCGAAATAGACCGCAACCGAGCCGTCGGCGGCACGAAAGGCGGCGGGAAATATCCGCGGCGCTATCGCTGCGATCATGCTGTAGCCCCATGCAACGCCTGTCCCCATCGCGATGAGGGTGAACATGTTGAGGCTCTTGTTGCGGATCGAGAGCCAGGCGCGCTCGAAGAAGGGCCAGCCTGCCCACAAGACGACCGGGGTCGCGAGCAACATCTGAATCCAGTTGCTCGCCTGCCGCCCGACATATTGATGGAGCCCCGTCAAATGGCCGCCCATTTCGAGCGCGACCACGGGAAGGGCGAGAAGCAGTCCGATCCAGAAGCGTCGCCGCATATCGCGATATTCTTCGCTGGGGCCGTCCGATGCGGTCGGCATGACCGGCTCAAGCGCCATGCCGCAGATCGGGCAGCTTCCGGGACCATCCCGCTGGATCTCGGGGTGCATCGGGCAGGTCCAGATGGCGCCCTGGGGTGCATCGGCTGCGGCCGCCTCGCCTTTTGCGGCATAGCGATCGGGATCGGCTTGGAATTTGGCGAGACAGCCTGCGCTGCAGAAATATTGATGTTCGCCGCCGTGCGTCGCGATGTGCGGCGTGGTCGCCGGGTCGACCGTCATGCCGCAGACCGGATCGGTCGTACTTCCGCTGCCTTTTTCCGCGCCCAGATGATCGTGCACCGTCGCCGCTCCCGTACATATCGGTTGCCCGCCTGATGGCGGGGCCGTCCGAACGCCCCGGTCGAGTTCGCCGATGGCGTCCTTCCTGGCGGTTCCAGAATGGAGCCGCTCCTATCGATACGCAAGAAAGCTGGTTATCCCTCGGATTTTCTTTGCCCCTGCCGTCAGATCCGGGGCTTGCCGGCCTCGATGATGGTGATCGCACCGGTTGGCGTGCGGAATGTCTCGAGCTCGCGAATATCCTGAAAGCCGGCCTCTCTCATCAGAACCGGGAGCATTCCGTCGGCATTGGGCTGCGTATCTTGGACCCCATCGAGTTGCTGGATCGTCAGACGGAACAGCAACCGCATGATGCGGCCGCGCTGTTCCCCATAGTCGGCGATATAGAGTTTGCCGCCGGGCGCGAGTGTGTGCCAGGCCTCCCGCAACAGACGTGCCTTTTCTTCCAGTCCGACCTGATGCAGCACGAGACAGATCACGATCTTCGCCGGGGCGGGCCAGTGGGCGACGGCCGATGCCGAGAAAAAGCCGACGAGAAACTCCGGTGGCGGAACAAGCCGCGCGGTCTTGGACCGGGCAATTCGCGTCGCCGTCTCGTCGGGATCGATGCCCAGATAGCGAACGCTGGGGCAAAGGCGAGCGATCGCCAACGCGAGATTGCCCGTGCCCGAGCCGACGTCGAGAATGACCTCGCCCTCGGTGGGAGCCATGTGGTGAACGAGACGGTCGCGCCACACGCGCTCGCGCGTCGTGAAAGCGACGCCTAAATCATAGAGCGGCGTCAGGACGTGATAGCCTGCAGCCGGCGTGTAGGCGCGCGCAGTGGGTGTCGGTTCGGGCATAGCCGTCTCCTTTTGGCGCTTTGGTGGCCGCAAGATTGCGACCGCGCGCCGGTCTCGACGAGCCGCTTAGAGGCAAGCAGGCGCACCAGTCTTGAATGTTTCGCCGGACCGTGCGGTACGACGCGCGTTTCGCTCAGGGCACGATTTCGAATGCGAAGGCGCTGAGGCCGGCCGAGGGCGTTACCCCGAGCCATTGGGTACAGCGGCGCGTGAAGTGCGATTGATCGGCAAAGCCGCCCGCCGCAGCCGCGTCGGCGAGGCTTCCGCCCCCGACCAGCGCTCGCATCGCTCGCTGGAGTTGGAGCCATTGCAGCAACTTCGCCGGCGGCACGCCGAAGTCGCGGCTGACGATTTCGCGAAGGCGCGAGGGGGAGAGGCAGGCGACATCGGCGAGGGCGCGCGCAGTCGTCACATCGTCGGGGACGGCCAGCGCCGCGGGCAGGCGTGCATCCACTGGAGTGGTCTGCGACCGGTCGAGATAGTCGGACGCCCAGCGCTTCGCGTCCGCGGCGCTCGCGATCGCGCCCAGGTCGGCCGATTCCGCCGGCGGCAGCAGGATGGGTGCCGATCCGGCCGGCAGGCGCGCATCGGCGCGAAAGAGCGGGTCGAGATAGAAGGACCGCACAAAGGCGCCCTGCGGTCCCAAGCGGTGCCGGACATGCGACGCGATGACGACGGCATGTCCGGCGGGGATCGTCATGCAAGTGTCCCCTGACATCTCCAGATCGCGGTCGATGGCAAGGCTTATCTGATGCGCCAGATGGCTGTGGGGACGACTGCTGCCGATGCGTGCGTCGATCAATGCCCAGCCGGTTCCGAGCATGATCGAGCCGGACCAGGAGGCGGTGTCGGTGGTCACATCATTTCGGTGCCGACGAAGGGTTCGAGCGTGCCGAACCAGGCGACCAGCGCGAGGATGGCGAGCGCGGCCAATGCTTCGATGATCAGGCTTTTGCGCATGGCTGCAAGCGCCCGGTCGGGATCGGCATCGACGCATTCGGTATCGGCCCCCGAGACGGCGGCGGCGAGCGCGGGGGCAAGCTGCCAGCGGTTGGCGGCCGCGAGCGCCAGCATCAGTCCGAACAGCGCGAGCTTGGCAAGGAGCAATTGTCCATAGGGTGAGCCGAGAGACCGGCCGAGATTCTCGGCGCCAACGATCATCTGGCTGTTGATCAGGCCGGTTGCGGCGATGACGAGGACGCAGATCGTGCCAATAAGCGAAAATCGATCGAGGCTCCGCGCCGCGATGCCGAGCCCGTCAGGTATCTCGCGGATACGTTGCGGCGAAATCAGCAGATGAAAGGCGCCGATCGCGCCGATCCAGACGGCCGCTGCGATCATATGCAATATGTCGCTGACCCTGTGAATGCTGCCCGCGGCGCCTTCGGTCGCTCCCGCGTGGCCCGACCAGACCAGAGTTGCAACGGCCACAAAGCCCGCAGCGGCCAGCGTGATGGCTGCTGTCGCCGGTCGGCGCGTCATCCAGATCGACGCCGCCAGCGCGAGCAGAAGTGCGGCACTCCGGGTGATCCAGGCCATCCCGACGTCGGTTTCGCGCACGAGGTCCCAGAAAGGCTGGAATTCCAGGGAGAGGAGGCCCACGCCCTGCATCGAAGCCGCGAGTACGGCCATCCCGAGGGTAGAGAGAAGCAGCCCGGCGGCGCAGAGCCATCGCTCTGCGCGCCAGATCGCGGCCAGCGGCTGCCGCTCGAGACGTTCGCTCCGTGTCAGCGCATAGAGCGGAAAGGCCGCAAGGCCGGCGATGAGCATCAGGTCCGCATAAAGCGCGAACCTGATGCCGATCAGGACGGGGTCACCCACCGCCCTACTTTACGGTGAAGCTGAATTCGCTACCCATGCGGTGGGTGTCGGCGCCCGCCGCTGACCATTTGACCTTGTAGGTCCCCGGCGTCAGCGGCCGCTTGAGCATGAGCATTGCCGATTTGCCTTCCTTGCCCATCATCGACGAGTAAGGCACCTTCATCGGCGCATGATTGGCCATGCCGGGCATTCCGGTCATGACAAGCTCGGTCTTGAGGGTCGAGGCGATCACCTTTTCGTTGAACTTGAGATCGACCGACGTGACCTTCGAAACGGTCGAATTGGCCGCCGGCGTCGAACCGATGAGCTTGGTGTGCGCGCTCGCCGTGGCCGGTATAAGAAGCAGAGCGAAAGCCGCCGCTGCAGAGGGGAGAAGAGACTTGAACATAAATACCTCCAATTGCGTGTCTGTCCTGCTAATACGCAGGATGTCGGCATGGCCCTCACATATTCCGGCATAATATTCCGATGTGAGGGGTGGAGCGGTTCGGCGCGTATGTACAGTGATGGAAAGTTTTGAAGAGACGATAGATGAATGAGGAGCTTCGCATTTTGAAACGGGTCGATCTGCCCGCAGCGCTCGACGCGCTCGACGATCGCATCATGGGTGCCTTGGCGATCCGCCGGCGCGAAGCGGTGGCGACGCGTCGCCTGATGGCGCTGGCCGCCTTTGTTTCGCTCGGCGGCGGTATGGTCGTGGGTAGTGCGGTGTCCCAGCCTGCGGTCGCGGCGAGTCCGCTTACCCCCTTTGGCCCATCGAGCGCACTCGCGCCTTCCTCCTTGCTGGACGTGCAGTAACGATGCCGTCGCGTCGCCTTCTTCTCGTGGGGCTCATTGCATTCGCCGCTGCCATCGCCGGCGTATTTGTCGGGCGCATTGTGTCGGACACGCCGAAAGCGAGCGAAACCGAACTGCATGCGGTTCTTCACGGCCAACTCGACCTCACCCCGGAGCAGGAAACGAAACTCGAGCGGATCGAAGCCGACTTCGTGGGTCGCCGTCAGGCGCTCGAGCTCGAGATGCGCGCCGCTAATATCCGGCTCGCGCAGGCGATCGAAGCTGAGCATGGCTATGGACCGCGCGTCACCGAGGCGATCGACGAGACGCATGAGCTGATGGGGACATTGCAGAAGGAAACGCTCCAGCATCTTTTCGCAATGCGCGGGGTTCTCAACCCCAATCAGGCGGAGATGTTCGACAAGAGCGTGGTCAAGGCGCTGACCGCCGATGCGCGGTGAGCGCCGACCTATCGCAGTGTAGCGACCAAGATCTGGCGGCCTTTTCGCGCGTGCGTCGCGATGATGCGTATCGCGAGTTGCTGCGCCGTTATAAAACGGGCGTCTACCGGCTCATCGTGAAGCAGATCGGCGATGCCGACGAGGCGCTGGATTTGACGCAGGAGACATTCGTCTCTGGTTTCTCGGCACTCGATCGCTATGATGGCGATCGCCCCTTCCGTACCTGGATCGCCCGTATCGCGCTCAACAAATGTCGCGACTGGGCCCGGCGGCGAAAGGTGCGTGCCTTCTTCTCCCGTGCGCTCCCGCTAGAGAGCGCGCACCAGGTCGCGAGCGATGGTCCCACGCCCGACTCTGCGGCGACCGACAAGCGCGAGCTTGCCAGGGTTCGCGGTGCGATAGACCAGTTGCCGCCGAATTTGCGCGAAGTGTTGCTCCTGCGCGGTGTCGACGAGGTCAGCCAAGCCGAAACTGCGGTGATTTTGCGGGTCAGCGAAAAGACGGTCGAAACCCGCCTTTACCGTGCGCGGACCAAGCTCAGGCAATTGCTCGCTGAACCGTCTGCGAGTGCGCGGGGTTGATATCTCGACCGCTTTTTTAGGCAGCGCCGTCATCGTGCGGCATTTTTTATTGAGGGGCGACCGTCTCGCCTGCGTATGGCTTTAAGAACAGTTCAGTAATGGTCGGAAAGAATATCCAGTTGGAAAGGCGTCGGTTCGTCAGTGGAGCTTTGGGCGGAGGCGCCGCCGCGGCGATGGCCGCATGGTTCCCGGCCTGGGCCCAAACAGTGTCGTCGGGCATCACCGCGCCCCTCCCGACGGTATCCGGCAATGACATCACTCTTCGCATCGCGCGCCAGACGATGCGGATCGACGGCAAGATCAGCCGCGCCATCGGGATCAACGGGACCGTCCCGGCGCCGCTCGTTCGCCTGAAGGAAGGACAGGCGGCAAAGCTCACCGTCGTCAACGACCTCGACGAAGACAGCTCGATCCATTGGCACGGCCTGATCCTGCCGTTCCAGATGGACGGCGTACCCGGCGTCAGCTTCCCCGGCATCAAGCCGCGATCGAAATTCGTCTATGAATTTCCGGTCGTTCAGTCGGGCACCTACTGGTATCACAGCCATTCGGGGCTTCAGGAGCAGCTTGGCCATTATGGTCCGATCGTCATCGATCCCGCGGGCGCCGACCCGGTCGCTTACGACCGCGAGCATGTTGTGGTGCTGTCGGACCATAGTCAGATTTCGCCCGAGGCGATCTTCCGCAAGCTCAAAGTCAACCCCGGCCACTTCAACATGCAGCGCCAGACATTGTCCGGCCTGCTCGCCGGTAAGGATCAGTCGCTTGCGGAACGCATCGACTGGGGCAAGATGCGGATGGATCCGACCGATGTCGCGGACGTCAACGGATCGACCTATACCTTCCTCGTCAACGGCCACGGCCCGCGTGACAATTGGACCGCGCTGTTCAATCCCGGCGAGCGCGTGCGGCTGCGCATCGTCAACGCCTCGGCGATGACGATCTTCAACGTCCGCATCCCGGGCCTCAGGATGACCGTCGTGCAGGCCGACGGGCTCAATGTCGTGCCGACCGAGATCGACGAATTCCAGATCGCCGTTGCCGAAACCTACGACGTCATCGTGACCCCGGTCGAGGACCGCGCTTATACGCTGGTCGCCGAGGCCAACGACCGCTCGGGCATGGGACGCGCGACGCTTGCGCCGCGCGCCGGCATGGCCGCCGAGGTCCCGCCGCTCCGCGAACGTCCGCTCACTACCATGAAAGATATGGGAATGGGCGACATGGACATGTCGGGTGGTGCGATGGAGGGCATGGACCATAGCGGCATGGCGATGGGAGCCGAAAACGGAGCGACAGCAATGGAGATGCCTGCAGGCGAATCGATGCCGGGCATGGATATGTCTGGTGCCGCTGCGCCCGCTGCCGGAGCGATGGCGGGAATGGACCATGGCAGCATGAAAATGCGGGATTTCTCGGCTGCCCCGCAAGTCGATAAGAATCCTGGGGTTCAGACGATTTCCCCTATGCCGTCGGATCGGATGGGCGAAGCGGGTCAGGGGCTTGAGGACGTCGGGCATAAGGTGCTGACCTACCACGATCTCGTGGCGCTTGAGCGCAATCCCGACGTGCGCGCAGCCGAGCGGTCGCTCGACATCCATCTCACCGGCAACATGGAACGCTTCATGTGGTCGTTCGACGGCGTGAAAATGTCCGACTATCATGAGCCGATTCCGTTCATCGAGGGCGAGCGGGTCCGGATCAACCTCATCAACGATTCGATGATGAGCCACCCTATCCACTTGCACGGTCATTTCTTCGAACTCGTGACCGGAAAGGGCGACCGCTCGCCGCGCAAGCATACAGTGCTGGTCCAGCCCGGCGGGACCGCGAGCTTCGACTTCACCGCCGACGCGCTCGGCGACTGGGCATTCCACTGCCACCTCCTCTACCATATGCACGCCGGGATGATGCGCGTCGTCAGCGTTCGTCCGAAGGGAGACGCCGAATGACCCGGATCGCGCTTCTCCTTGCGGGCATCGCGCCGCTGGCCTTCGCTGCCCCCGCCGCGGCACAATCGATGGATCATTCGATGCACGGCGCGGCGCCCGCAACACCGCCCGCTCCCTCGCCAACGCCGATAGCGCAGCCCGCGCCCGAAGCGCCCGCCGAAGGGTCGATGGAGCAGATGGACCATAGCGGCATGCAGGGCATGGATATGGAGCCCGAGGCTTCGACCTGCCCGCCCGAACATGCCAAAATGGGCCATTGCACCCCGAAGGGCGCGCCTGCGGACCCCATGGCAGGAATGGAAGGCATGGCAGCTACGAGCAGTGCGAGCGGCACCGACTTGCCGCCGGGAGATGCTGCCGCGCCTGCGTCTCCGGGAAACTGGTACGCCGATCGCATCTACCCCAAAGCCGAAATGGACCATTCGCGCCACGACATGATGAAGGAGAATGGGGCGCAGACGATCGCTTTCATCAGCTTCAATCTCGCCGAATATCAGGCCCGCAAGGGCCGCGACGGGTTCCGCTGGGACGGCGAGGCCTGGTATGGCGGCGACATCAACCGGCTGACGATCAAGAGCGAAGGCGAGGGCGTTTTCGGCGAAGGCATCGAGAGTTCAGAGATTCAGGCGCTCTACAGCCGGGCGATCGGACCCTATTTCAACGCGCAGGCGGGTATCAGGCAGGATCTCGGGCCCGGCCCCGACCGCACCTATGCGACCATCGGCTTCGAGGGGCTCGCGCCCTATTGGTTCGAGGTCGAAGGCGCGCTCTTCCTCTCGAACAAGGGTGATCTGCTGGGCCGGCTCGAAGGCTATTACGACCAGCGGATCACGCAGAAGCTGATCCTCCAGCCGATGGCCGAGTTCAATTTTGCTCTGCAGGACGTTCCCGAGACCGGAACCGGTTCGGGTCTCTCCGACGTCGAGCTTGGGCTCCGCTTGCGCTACGAGATCGTGAAGAGTTCGCTCCCTATGTCGGCGTCGAATGGGCGCGCAAGGTCGGCGACACCGCGCGCTTCGCGCGGGCGGCGGGCGAGGATGCGAATGGCGTCAGCTTCGTAATGGGGGTGCGGACCTGGTTCTGATAAAATTCGCGGGGCGGCGGCACGTTGAGGAGAAGTATCGTGAAACCAGCTTATCGCAGCCTTGCGCTGCAGACGATCGTCAGCGGCATCATCATGTATCTGGTGATGTTCGTCATGATCGACCGCCTCTCGAGCTTCTACAACAATCTCAACATGCTCTATATGACGCTGATGATGGTCGCACCGATGGTCGTGTTGATGATCGTCGCGATGCGCGACATGTTCCCGTCGAAGCGCCTCAATACGCTCCTGCTGCTCGGATCGGCGGTCGCGTTCTTCGGGAGCTTCGCGCTGATCCGGACGCAGACGACGATCGGCGACACGGCCTTCTTGCGTTCGATGATCCCGCACCATTCGGGCGCCATTCTCATGTGCGAGCAGGCGTCGCTCAAGGACGCCGAAATACGCGAGCTCTGCCGCGGCATCATCGCTGGGCAGGCAGCCGAAATCGAACAGATGAAAACTATTCTCGCGAGGAAATGACATGAAAAGTCCGATGACGCGCCGCCACCTTCTCGGCCTGGTTGCGGCTGGATCGGGGTTGGCGCTTGCGGCATGCAATTCTTCCTCGCGACCCACGGCAGCGGAAGAGAAAAATGGCAACGCGCGCACACCGGTCGCGGGTGCGCCGAATAGCAGGCAGATGCTCGTCTATCGCGATCCCGAATGCGGCTGCTGCGAGGCCTGGGCGGATATTGCCCGCAAGGCTGGCTATCAGGTGACCGTCGAGAACCGCGCGGACATGGCGGCCGTCAAGACGCGATATGATGTGCCCGGCCAACTGGCATCGTGCCACACGGCCGTTATCGGCGGCTATGCGATCGAGGGACATGTGCCGATGCGGCATGTCGCGAAACTTCTCCACGACAAGCCACGCAACATTCGCGGTATCGCCGTGCCCGGCATGCCGCGCGGTTCGCCGGGAATGGAGATGCCGGATGGAAGCGCGGACGCATTCGAAGTGATGGCATTCAGCAGCGACGGCAAGATTTCTGAATTCCGCGCCTGACCTGCCGGAGCGACAAAAGGAGACAGATATGACGAGATTCATTCCCGTAACGGGCGCCGCCGCGTTGATGCTTGCTCTCGCGGGATGCGGCGCCGAGCCTGCACAGAAGAGCGACGCCGCACCGGACCAGAGCGAGGTCACCGCCGGCGAGCCCCCGGCAATGGCCGAGACCACGCCTATTGCGGAAGAGACGTCAACCGTATCTGACCCGGTGGCGCCGACCGAAGAAGCAAGTCCTCCCGAGAAATCCCGCCCCAAGCAAGAACCTGCCGCGAAGGCCGCCATGCCGCCGCGGGCAAAGGCAGTGCCGGAAGCGCCGAAACCTGTCGAACCCGAGCCCGATCCTCATGCCGGGCACGACATGGACAAAATGTAAGGACTGATCTCTGGCGAGGCGCCGCGCAGCCCTGCACAATGCGCCATATTGCCCCGACAAGCCGGCCGCTCCGTAGCGGGCTTTGCCGGCGAAGGCTCGAAGTAGGACTGGCATTTCCATTAGAATTGCTTGGCGCGATAAGAGGGATGGTCAAAAATCGAGTTCGAATGGGGCGTACGCGGGAGAACGTGACCGCGGCTTTTGCGTAGCGTTTTCAAGCAGGCGGTCGATGGCCGTATTGTCTGGGACCGTGGTTCGGTGAGGCGACAGATCTGAAATCGCGACGGTCCGGGTCGACTATGATGAAAGTCCTGCATTCGCCCGCGAGAACCATGTCATAATCGCGATGTCGAACTCGCGGCGGTCGCCCACGAAGCTCCACATGCGGGTGCGCAGCCACGGGCGTAGTTCCTCTTTTCATGCCCTGCATCCTCAGGAACGTCGAGCCGATGATCTTTGGTGGCGAGCGCCAACGAATACTTGCAAGCCCGTTTGAGGCTGGCAGTGTCGGAGCGAATATCGTCTCAAGGAAGGTCTGTCATCTCCACAATGGCTGCCACTGAAGGATGTCGCTCCATCCTTGTTCCTGGTTATTCGAAGACGTCCGTGCTGACCTTTTCAATGGGCTCAGAAGGCTGCGGCACCGCGCCGCCCAAGAATTTCATGTGCAAGATACTTGTCCTTTCCTCGATCAGTCGGTCAAGTGATTGTGGATTGCGGTCGCTGCTTCGGCTGCCTGACCCGCCGCCACGGCAATTTGATCCAACCCTTCGGCCATGTCGCCGGCAGCGAATAATCCGCTAACCGTTGTTTGCTGATGCTCATCGACGACAACACATGCCATTTCACCTAGTCTGGCACCTACCATCCGCGCCAAATCCGAGTTCGCGGAGGTTCCAAGGGCAACGTAAAGCGTGTCGAACGCCAGTTGCTGACCATCAGCAAGCGTTACGCCGATATCCTGATTATTAACCGAGAAATCGCGAACGGGCACTTGCTTGATGATGATACCGCTTCGAATAAGATTTGCTTTTTCGGCTTCCGATAGTTGCGAAGCATCCTGTGTGAGCAAGGTCACTCTGTCGCTGAAGTAGCGAACAAATATTGCCTCAGCCGCGCCATGGTCGGAACAGCCCAGAACCGCCACCCTCTTGCGGCGCACCTCGTAAGCGTCGCAGATCGGACAATAGCGTATCAGGCCTAGGGCTACCCCCCGATCATGGGCAGCTTGCGCGATTCTCGGTCGATGATTCGTTACGCCCTGAGCAAGCAATATGGTTCGTGCCTTTATCAAGTTGGAACCCGTGTTCGCGATAAAGCAGGTCCCGACCCGCTCGATCCTTTTGACGACGCCATTCACCATTTCCGCGCCATATCGTGCGGCATGCTCCCGCATGCGCGAAAGTAATTCCTCGCCAGATATCCCGCTTGGGAATCCGACAAGGTTATGTGTCATTGGAATAGTAGCCGCCCGGCCCGCTCCGGCATCGACCAGCAATGTGGAACGCATAAATCTGCCCAGGTAGGTGGCCGCGGTCAGACCTGCCGGCCCTCCCCCGATGATGATGCAGTCGTACATACGTACCCTTCGCCGACGTTAATTGTCATTGTTATACGCAGCAGGCCGCATCTGCCCTTCACAGCGAGCGTTTCGTTCGAGAAATTCGCGATATGCGCGAGGGGGACGCGCCACCGATGCGTAAAATAGACATAGGTCATTGGTAAACGGGGTGGGCGCGTTGGAGTTAGATAGTCCGTTTTCCACTTCGATGGGGCAGGCGCTCTGGATTATCATGCTCGTCGCGGGACCGCCGCTTATATTGATGTTGGTTGTCGGATTGGTGATCTCCATCATCCAGACTGCAACATCAATCAACGAGCAGTCGGTGAGCTTTGTCCCGAAGCTTCTGGCCTTCGTTCTGTTCCTCGCAATCTACGGCGCGTTCGCGGGCAATCTGTTTATCGACTACACCCGCGAATTATGGATGCATATTCCAGATGACATTAGGTAGCCGATCATGTTTTTTGTAGGCTAATGTTTGCTCGAATCTGGCGGTAGGCCGCACGCAGATCTAGTGTCGGAAGGCGTCGAAGCGAGAGGGATCAAGGTTTGGCAGATTTTGAACTGCTGGCGCGGCAACTAATCCAGCGATGGAAGGAGGACCCGAACGCGACTTATCAGAGCTGGTTCCTCTGGGACGAGCGCCTCAAGAACTTTCGTTCGATCCGACGGGGTCTTGCCCAGGTTGTCACGGAAATCGAATCCGGAAGATTTGGTGTGGCTTATCGCGGATCTTCGCTGGAAACGGTCGTACATTCGGTTGCCGAGCAAAGGCAGATATTCAAAGGGGCTGATCATGCGTTTCTTTGGAAACCCAAATTGCGCATCCCCGACATCTACGAAAATCCAGCGAATCAGCGAGCCTTTGGCCGGTTGCTCGATCATTGTGCCTGTTGTGATACCGCTGAAGAGATCATCGCCGGTATCCACACAATCGATCGTCTGAACATCAAAGGGCTTGGGCCTGCGGTCGCCAATCTCCTCTATTTCCTGCACCCCACACTGGTGCCGCCGTTCAACACGGCGATCGTTAATGGCTATAATACGCTGACGTCCGGAAAGGTGAAGCTCGGTAGTTGGCAGCATTTTCTCGCGATGCGCTCGGGCGTTCTCAACTTGAACGAGCGGTTCCGTGATTTGCTGTCGAATGATCTCGGCGCCATTGGCGGCCTGCTTTTCGATATCGGTTCGGGCCGATATCCCGCGCCGCCGTGTGACGAGGAGGAACAGACCCTTGGATCTTGGGCGGAACGTCTGGAACAAGCGCGGGCTGACGCGCAAGCGCTTAACAAACCGCTTCAGAAGCAGGTAGAGAGCGATCGGACCCATTCGGAAATCCAAGCCTGGCTCCGAGATATAGGGCGTGCGCTGGGGTATGATATTTGGATTGCCTCCAATGATCGAGGTCGCGTGCATGGCGGCATGCGACTGGGGGATGGCTGCCTCGAGAGCTTGCCGGCATCGATCGCGACATCGACCGGCGCGGATGCCATTCGCCTGATCGATGTGCTGTGGCTGGAGCGGAACGGAGACCACGTCGTTGCAGCGTTCGAAGTCGAGCATTCCACCTCAATCTATTCGGGGATCGTTCGGATGCTCGACCTGGCTTTGAGCGGCAGCCAATTGCACGCCACCGCCGGACTGTTCCTTGTGGCGCCCGATGCACGAGAGGGCGAAGTACAAGCCCAGCTCGCAAGGCCCGCGTTCAAGCGAATAGCAGATCTTGATTTTGCCTATCTTCCGTATGGCGAACTTGAACGCCAACGAGAGGCGATTTCCCGTTTTGGATCAGGCCTGAAAGCGATCAAGGCCATATCACGTGCCCTGCCGTGAAAACGAAGTTCTAACTTCCGCGCGCGAGGAACTAAACTCTGAGCCATGCAACACCGGCGAAAATGAAGTGCACATACGCGTTTGGGCCACACTGCACTTCCGACAACAGCGACCTCAAGGAAAAATGATCAATCCACTTTAGGGCATGGCCAAGTTGTTCCTCGATCGACCACCTCTGGAGATATCGGATGGCGGCGCGGCGGGCGCGGCTTGAGGCCGCGCAGCATGAACGTGAAAGATATAACCATATGGAATAACCATCTCGTTTGTGGCGATGAGTGGTGATTATTTCTGGTCTTGCCAAGGCCGCGAAGATAGCTCGGTAAGGAAGCCGAGAGCTTTCGCAAATGGGAGGGGACCATGAGGAAATTGCTTCGCACGAGTGGCTCGATGACGGCCGTCCTGGCAGCCATATCGACCGCCGCCGCCTTCGCGCAGGATAACGCCGACGAGGCGCCGAGACCGGGAACGACGCAGAGCGAGATCGTCGTGACGGGCACGCGGCGGAACGACCTCAAGGCGGCCGATTCCGCCCAGCCGATCGATATCATCACCGGCGGCGAACTGCTCGAAAAGGGCACGGCCGACATGAACGATTTGCTTCGCACCGAGGTTCCGTCGCTCAACGTCCAGCGCCTCGTCAGCAACGACGGCGCCGTCTTTACCCGGCCTTTCTCCCTCCGCGGCCTGCCGCCGGACCAGACGCTGGTGCTCGTGAACGGCAAGCGGCGTCATCGCGGCGCGACGGTCCAGTTCACCAATGTTCCCTATATTCGGGGATCGCAGGGTCCCGATCTCTCGGCCATCCCGTCGATCGCGATCGGCCAGCTCGAGGTTCTGCGCGACGGGGCGTCCGCGCTCTATGGATCGGATGCAATCGCGGGCGTCCTCAATTTTGGTCTGCGCCGCGACCGCGAGGGCGGCCTGCTGATCGCCCGCTACGGTCAATTCTACAAGGGCGATGGCGAGGACGTCCTGGTCCAGGGCAATATTGGGCTTCCCTTCACCGACGCCGGTTTCGTCAACATCAGCGGCGAATATGTGAACGCGAGCACGACATCGCGCGGGATCCAGCGTCCCGATGCACAGGCGCTCATCGATGCCGGCGTTCAGGACGTCCCGGTCCCGGCGCAGCGCTGGGGAAATCCCGAATCCGAGGCGGCGCGTATCTTCGTCAACGCGGGCATCGATTTGTCGGACGAGATGGAATTCTACACCTTCGGCAACTATAGCTGGAGCCGCGGCACGACGGCTTTCTTCTACCGCAATCCCGATGCCAGCTTCATTTCCACCTCGATTCCGCTCACCAATGCGCCCGGCGGTCAGCGGTTTAGCTTCCGCCAGCTCTTTCCCGGCGGCTTTACCCCGGAGTTCGGCGCGACGGTGACCGATGCCGCACTTGCTGCCGGGCTCAAGGGCGAATTCTCCTCGGGCCTCACCTATGACCTCAGCGCTTCCTATGGCCAGAACCATGCGTCCTACCGGATCGACAATACGGTCAATCCGTCGCTTGGCCTGGCGTCGCCGACGTCCTTCAAGCCAGGGCAACTCGAGCAGCGCGAACTCGCGTTCAATCTCGATCTCACTTACCCAATCGCAATCGGCACCTCCGATCCGCTGACGCTTGCCGGCGGTCTCGAATATCGGCGCGAGACATATGAGATCACGGCCGGCGACGTCGCCTCATGGCAGGTCGGACCTTTTGCTTCGGTTATCGATCCCGATACGGGGAACCGGGTCGGACTGCCGGTCGGTGCAAACGGCTTCCCGGGCTTCAGCCCCATCCAGGCTGGCGAGTTCGCGCGCAGCAACTGGGCCGCCTATACGTCGCTCGAAGGCAATCTCACCGACGCGCTCCAGTTCGGCCTTGCGGGCCGCTACGAGAATTATGCGGACTTCGGTTCGAAATTCACCTGGAAGGTCAGTGGGCGATATGATTTCTCGGATGTCTTTGCGGTGCGCGGATCGGTTAACACCGGCTTTCGAGCGCCGACGCCCGGCCAGTCGAACGCCTCGCAGGTCCAGACGAACATCGACTCCGTGACCGGTGCGCCGCTGACGGCGGGCATCATTGCGCCCAACAACCCGGTGGCGCAATTCTTCGGCGCGACGCCGCTTCGGCCCGAGAATTCGTTCAACCTGGCCGGCGGCATCGTCGTGAAGCCTTCCAATCGCGTCACCTTGACACTCGACTATTTCAACATAAAGGTCGAAGATCGGATCGCCGTATCGGGCAATTTCAATCTCACGCCGGCGCAGCGGGCGCAGCTCGCGGCGCTCGGCATTCCCGGCGGGGATTCCTTCCAGCAGGTGAGCTTCTTCACCAATTCCTTCGACAGCCGCACCCAGGGTGTCGATGCCGTACTGACGGTCGGCTTCGACCTCGGCGAGGGTAAGGCCACGTTCGGCCTCAACGGCAATTATACCAAGACCGATGTCATCAAGGCCTCGCCGGTGATCACCGCGGACCGCGAGCGGCTGCTCGAACTTGAGGGCTTCGTTCCGAAATGGAAAGGCAATGCGTCCTTCACCTATTCGGGCGAGCGCTTCGGCTTCGTCGCGCGCGCGAACTATTATGGCAAATGGACCGACTATGGCGCGGCGCCGGCTGCCGACCAGACGGGCGGCGCCGAACTGCTGGTCGATCTCGAGCTGTCCTACCGCGTCAGCGACATGCTCAAGCTCGCCGTCGGCGGCGAGAATATCTTCGACAATTATCCCGACGTCGAGGCGCGGCAATCCCAGATCAACAACGGGATCCAATATCTCCGCTTCGCGCCGACCGGGTTCAACGGGGGCTTCTGGTACGTCCGCGCGACCGCGTCCTTCTGATCGGTGGCCGTGACGGCCGTGCGGCGTCTTGTGTCTTCAGCCGGCGTTGGAGTCGAACATCGCGTCGCGATGGGATTCGAGCACCGCGATAAACGCCGCAGCGACTTGGGACATCGGCCTCAACATCGGCGTGAAGAGCATATATTCGAAATGGACCTCCGGCGCGAAATCACGGACCGTAAGGCCCCGCTCGGCATAATCCGCCGCGGTCACGGGGTTGAGGATCGAACACCCGACCCCCTGCATAACAAGCGCGCAGATGGTCATCGCATATTGGGTTTCGATGACCATCTCGCGCTGAACGCCCGCATCCTCGAAAATGCGGTCGATGCGGTGACGCACGCCGTCCTCCAGCGCGAGCGAAATGAAGGGCTCGCCCTCAAGATCCGCCGGCCGGATGACGTCCCGGTCGGTGAGCCGGTGACCGGCAGGGAGAACGCAGGCTCCGGGACAGCGCAGGAAGCGCTCCATCCTTATGCCGGGCATTTCGCGCGCCGGCGTCGCGAGCCCGATGTCGAACTGCTGGTTCGCCATCCATTGCCGCACCGTCGAGGAGCTGCGGGTCTGCAACTGGACGGTGACGCCGGGATGTGTTTTGCGAAAGGCGGCGATCACGCGCGGCAGGAAACTGACCGCGAGCGCCGGGAGCGCGGCGATCCGGAGCGTGCCGGTCGCCATGTTGCGGATGTCTTCGGCCACTCGCTTCAGGGCCGCAATGCCCGAGAAACTTCGCTCGACTTCGTAGAAAAAGGCGTCGGCTTCGGGCGTCACGGTGAGTGCGCTGCCGCGCGAACGCAAGAAGAGCTGAAAGCCCAGCTGATGCTCGAGGTCGGCGAGCATCTTGCTCACCGCGGGTTGCGACAGGTTGAGCGACTGCGCGGCCTGGGTAACCGATCCCGAGAGCATCACCGCCCTGAAAGCTTCGAGGTGACGCAGGTTCATCGGATTTTGCTCCCTATAGCTATTTCTTATGGCATTAGCATTGAAAGCCTTCGTTATGAATAGGTCGCACGCATCGCGCCGCTGGCTTCCGGCGCTGCTCGCCGCCGGCGCCATGTTACTTGGCGGCTGCGATCGCGAGCCCGCCGGCACCGACGGATACGAAATCACCGCGGCGAAGGGGTCAACGCTCGCGCGAATCCGCGCGCGCGGAACGCTCAATTGCGCCATTCACACGGGTCAACTCGGCATGTCCTATCTTGACAATCGCGGGCGCTGGCAGGGGTTTTTCGTCGATTACTGCCGGGCGCTCGCCGCTGCGGTCCTCGGCGATGCCCGCAAGGTCCGGTTCATGCCGGTCGCCTCGAACAAGCGCTTCACGATCGTGCAGACGGGCGAGGCCGACGTTCTGTCGCGGACGACCACATGGACGCTGACGCGCGATACCGACCTCGGGGTGAATTTCGTCGGCACCATGTATTATGACGGGCAGAGTTTTCTGGTGCCCCGGCGATCGGGCGTGCGGTTGCCGACGGATCTCGAGGGCGCATCGATCTGCATCACCAAGGGGACAACCTCCGAACTCAACACCGCAGAATATTTCGAGCGCAAGGGACTGCGCTTCCAATCGGTCGTGTTCGAGAATCCCGAGGAAGCCAAGCTCGCCTTCTTTGCCGGGCGGTGCGACGCGATGACCACCGATGCTTTCACGCTTACCGTGATCCGTCTCGCCGATGCCGCCCATCCGGACGATTATGTGGTGTTGCCCGAGCGGCTCACCAAGGAGCCCGTCGGCCCCGTCGTGCGCAGCGACGACGAGCAATGGTTCGAGATCAACAAATGGGTGCTGAATGCGCTCTTCGCAGCCGAGGAAATGGGGGTCACCCAGGCGAATGCGGCGCGCATGCGCACGACCTCGCGCGACCCCGAAGTTCGCAAGATGCTCGGCGGCCTGCCCGGATTCGGCAAGTCGCTCGGCCTCGACGACGACTGGGCCTATCGGGCGATCCAGGCGACGGGCAACTATGGTGAGATCTTCGACCGGCACATTACACCGCTCGGCGTCGAGCGCGGACAGAATAAGCTCTATCGGGACGGCGGGCTGATCTACCCGTTGCCGATGCGATGATCCCGGCGCAGAGACGGCTCGCGCTCGTCGCGCTGCCCTGGCTGCTTTTGGCGGGCGGACTTGCGGCCGCCTTCGGGCTGTTCTCGACATTGGCGGGCAATCTTGCGGACCGAAATATCCGGACGGGGTTTGGTTTCCTGTTCGACCGGGCGGGTTTCGCGATCGGTGAAACGCTGATCGCCTATGCGCCGGGCGACTCTTATGCCGCGGCGCTGGCGGTGGGTCTTCTCAACACGCTTCTGATATCGGCCCTCGGCATCATCTTCTCGACCTTGCTCGGCCTCGCGGTCTGTTTGGCGCGCCTGTCGTCCAACTGGCTGCTTGCCAGACTCTCCGGCCTTTATATCGAGCTGGTTCGCAACATTCCGCTGCTGCTCCAGATGTTCGTCTGGTACGCCGCACTGTTGTTCGGTCTGCCCGGTCCCGGCCCGGGCGCCGTCGGCGCGCTCGACCTCGACAATCGGGGATTGCACCTCCCCGCGCTGACCCTTGCCGATCCGGGAAAGCCGGCCCTCCTGATTGCGATCGTGGCCTGTGCGATTCTGTTTGGCGCCTTGCGGCGGGGACGCATTCGCGCGCGCACCGCGCTGGCCCTGAGCGGAATTGTGATGGTTCCGCTCATGCTGTGGGGCGGCATTGATCTGCCGCGGGCTGGGCGCTTCGGAACCGTCGGCGGACTGTCGCTCTCCACCGAGTTTCTGACACTGGTCGCCAGCCTTTCAATGTATGCATCGGCCTATCTCGCCGAGATATTCCGCGGCGCGATCCTCGCTGTTCCCGCAGGGCAGAGCGAGGCCGCCAAAGCACTCGGTCTGTCGCCCGCGCAAACGATGCGACGGATCGTGGTTCCGCAAGCGCTGCGCATTGCCATACCGCCGATGACCAGCTGGCATCTCAACACGATAAAGAACAGCTCCTTGGGGGTGGCGATCGGATATCCCGAGTTTGTCTCGGTGGTCGATACCGTGATCAGCCAGACAGGCCAGGCGATCGAGGGCGTTGGTCTGATCGTCGCTACCTTCCTCTTGCTTTCGCTGTCCTTGTCGTTCGTCACCGGCCTCTATGCCCGCCGGTTGGGCTGGAGCATCGCTGGACAGCCCGGCCGGAGCATCCAGACGGCGCGCCTCGAATCTTTTCCGCTGCGCTCGGTCGCGGCTTGGCCGGCATGGATGCGGAGCAATCTGTTCAGTGGGGCGCGCCAATCGTTCTTGACCATTGTGATCCTCGCCGCGACCGCAGCTTTGGCCGGCAAAGGACTGTCGTGGTTGTTGTTCGACGCAGCCTATGCCGGAGGCCCGGGGGAGTGCCGTTTGGCCAGCGGCGCCTGCTGGCCGTTCCTTCGTGAAAATGCGCGGCTCATATTGTTTGGAACCTACCCCGAAGCCGAGCAGTGGCGGTCCGCCGCAGCGGCCGCCGCGCTGCTGTCATGCCTCGCGATTTCCTTCGTCCCGCGATTTTGGCGCAGCCGCCTCGGTCTTGCCTGGCTCGGCGCGATCGCGGTCGCAGTGCTCCTCCTGCGCGGCGGGTTCGCGAGCCTTTCCTATGTGCCGATGGAGAAATGGAGCGGCCTGCCGGTCACATTGCTGCTCGCGAGCGTCGCGGTGGTCGGCGCTTTCCCCTTGGCCATTGTCCTTGCACTCGGCCGCAGGTCGACCCGGCGCGGCATTCGCTGGCCGAGCGTCGCTTTCATCGAGTTGGTCCGCGGCACGCCGCTGATCGGCGTGCTCTTCCTCGCCGCCGTCCTGTTCCCGCTGTTCGTGCCATCCTATCTCTCGATAGA
>Ga0265296_1000868_pt1 | contig 39676 bp, 38 predicted proteins | sample MunlanPumphouse1_FD_189073 | JGI IMG/M metagenome (GOLD analysis project Ga0265296, IMG submission 189073) | Groundwater microbial communities from a municipal landfill in Southern Ontario, Canada - Pumphouse #1 | ecosystem: Environmental > Aquatic > Deep subsurface > Groundwater | place...
GTCCTGCAATCGCATCGGCGAGAGGTTGTCGTAGATCACATCGATGATCAGGTTCGCATCACTCTGCAGGGTTAGGATCTCATCACCATACCCGGTCAGGTTTTCATCTCCCTGCTCCGGGTGCAGGTCCAGTTCGTAGAAGATCGGATTACGCCGCACCTCGTCCAAGGTAAGCGGTTTATCCACAGAGAGCGGTTCAAGCCCTCCAAATTTCCCACGGTACAAACCGGTCACTTTTGCGAGCGGTAGTATGCTCATTTCAGTTTCCATGATAGTTCTCCTTGTGTCGTTCGTGTTCGCTCCGTAGTTGCTTGAACTCCTCAACGATCTCATCATATTTGCCAATCTTCTGGTAGATGGCAAACAGCAGAGGATAGAGCGGAAGCACGGCTCCGAGCACAATCCCTAAAATTTCAATTTCCATAATGGTTCTCCGCGAAAAACGTAAGGACCAAAAAGAGAGGGGACCTGGAAGGTCTCCTCCCCTCAAGGTCTTATCATTTGGCGATTCTAGGCGAGTGCCGCCACGGTGTCCGCCCAGGTCTCGACCTTCGTCCGGATGGCTTCATCCGAATAGGAGGTGAGAGACAGGCGTTTGCGGCTGAAAGTCACATTGAACAGTTCACCGTTTGTGTCATGGCACTTCAAGGTCGCACTGTATGTCTCGTTGTCTGCGTCACGGACAGCAGTGCCGCTATGTGCTGTGATGAGGGCGGTGCTTGCGGCAAGCGCTGCTGCCCCTGCGTTGAATCCGGCAATGGTGCTGAACTTGCTGGAATCGTTGCCGACTGTCTTTGCATCGGTGTCCTGGTAGAGGACCTTTACAGTGTAGCCTTCCCGGGTCTTTTCGACCGGATCGTGGGTTACACCGGCAGTCATATACGATACACATGCAAACGGGTTGCCGGTGATGACCGACTGGATGATCGAATTGAACGTCGCAATATCTACAATCGGTTCTGCGAGTGTGCGAATTGCACTTTTGGTTTCTGAGTTCTGTATGAAATCTGCCATTTTTGTTAACTCCTTTCCCCGGGCCCGTGGGTTGAACACCTATCTGTAAGACTGCGCATTTGGGTGTTGCTGAAGGGAGAAAACCCTACTTTTGGCGGGTAGGGTGTTATTAATGCATTGTGACAGGTGCCATTCAGCTGATGTGATGACAACAGATTTTCAAAAACGGGTGATAGTTTATCATTTGGGGATTCTGTTTTAAATGTGTGATAAAATTTAGAAAAATGCATATGATCATCAAGCAATAAGTGAAACGGAAAAACGACTTATGACAAATTATCACCCTACTATCACTATCTGGGGAGAATATGGAGTGTATATTTCAAAATGCAGTAGAGATTGAGGTCGCGAGTTGCAGTGATATACCTTAAGAGAAAAAGGGATTCTTCTCCAGATTTGGGATGTCCTGAAAAGCAACCAGATGAAGAGCCCCAATATTGTTATTGAATGCTACTAATTCCTGATAGGTCACTGTATTTTTCGCATAACCTATACAAATTTATCGTGCTGGTCATTCTGAACTGATGGGACCCCCGTATTCACCCGCCTATCAAATTCATCGTGTGTCTCAACGATAACCGTATACTGGTGCATGAACTTTCGCTCAACTCTGATCATGAATACAGATTCATGTTTTTTCCGGATCTGTTCTGAGATAATTTTCGGGATAAGGAAAAGTGGGATACCGTCAATATACTCGGCAGGGGCTGATTCATTTACCGCTACTTCGGGCACAGGTAACCCCCAGGAGCTTTCCAGATTTGTGCACATGTTCCTAACCCGGTTTCGAGAATATTGTCCATCTCCTGTGCTGGATCTGGCGAGACAAGTTAGTTGATTTCATACTTCATTTCCATTAAGGGGATCCAGAGGCAGAACGAGTGAAAACTGGGGGATTTCCCGTACATTATCTATCAGCACCTCGAAACAACAAAATCCGTAAGACAAGGAATAGAGCCAGATCTCGCAGTGGAGTCTGGTCTTTTCGGGATGCCGTAAAAGATATTTGCGGTATTGTTCAAGATCCTTTGTGCAGTGCGATTCAACGATTTCAACTGTTAATGGTCGGCGTGATATTTTTCTGATCCGGATATACCGGGTCTCACCGGTTACCAGCGATGCGACAAGATGTGCCGGCGGGTACCGTTTGTTGAATTCAGGAGGGATGATCCGAACTGTGTAGCCGTGTAACTGGAGCAGCTCACGGGCGCCTTCTTCGATAAGCGTGCTGCGCCGGCTCGTCATACGACTGCACCTTCCATAAGCGTGACGAGAGCACGTGTGCCTGGAGAGGTCTCCCGCAATGCATCCAACGAAATTTCATAGCACTGGAACCTCCCATCAGCAGTTGCCACCCAGATTTCTCCGTGGAACCGGGGTGTTTTGGGGTTGCGGGCAATTTGCTTACGGATCTCGCAGATCTCCCTGACACAATGTTTTTCAACCTCTGCGAAACTGACAACCATCTTTATGGAGATTTTGATCCGGATGTACCGTACGTCTGCGTTGCCTTTGGACGCGATGAGATGCGCCAGGAATCTCTGCTGGAGGGATCGTTCTGGGACGATAATGACATTGTAACCCGCCACTTTAAGCAGCACTTTCGCGTTCCGGCAAAGGATTGTCATCCGCCGGGCTGCGGTCATGCGGTGACTCCTTTGCAGGGAGAAATAATCCCGGTTTTGTTTTCGGCTAATGGCACCTCCACGTGAGTACACGAGATATCCTCGCCACAAGCGATCACGTAGGATCGTTTATGGAGATTCATAAATCCCCGCGATTCTATGTTCATGATACCGAACTGCCCGGATTGGTTGAGGGGGAATCTGGTCTTCTTTTCATGAGAATCGACCATTTCCTGTGCGACGTTGACGAGCGTTTCCTGTCTGCTATTATGAGGTACTGTAATTGTTTTTTTCATTTTTCCTTCCGGTTTTGTAGATTATGTTCCACCCAGATTTCATGATGAAACGGAGCGATTTTTTTGTGTTTTTGTTTCCTGATATGCAAAAATGCCATTCCTTAAGTGCCCGGGCAGAGCCAGGGCTAACAGTTTCTCGACATATCCTACGAGGATACAGCGGGTAACCTATCGGAAAGTTACCACGAAGATACCCGGACACCATTGGACCGACGTTTAATAACGATCTGGAAAAAAGCTAAAGAGCGAAAAAACAGGAGAATGGTCACTGGTTTATCTGTACCGCTTCTCCGCGTCCAATGCATTCCTCAGGCTTGTTGAGACAATGAGCATTGAGATTGTAGCAGCATGGACTGAGCATGCGAATGTGAGAATATAATGAAGGACGGCAACTAATTTCGCTTTGATGGCTTTTACCGCCTTGTGCCCCCGCAATTTCAGATTTGCTACGAAATTTAAAATCATTGCCAAACACAAAAAGGGGCGAGAGATATTTAAACTAATCGAAATCTACGCGAAATCTGGGCATTATTTGGGAAAAGATCTATCGAAAAAATGGTTTTATGGGAATTTAAATTAAAAACGCGGGAATATTTTAGAGAGAATTTTGTTGCGCACATGAATCTTATGGTTGAGAGGTGTTTTGGAGAGGGAGGTGCCGCAGGGGGAGGTGGTTGGAGGGGTTTGAGGAAGCGCGGAAAAAATCGGACTACGGATGGAATAGATCACCATATGTGGGATATGATTAATGGGTTCGAAAAAGGGGTGATCGAAGAAGTGAATAATATATGACGTGGCAGAGGACATTCCATACACGATATTGAAAAATCTCTTCCAGAATTTACCTATTACCCGTAGTTGTGAAACAAAATCTAGATCTTCACAATCCTATTGATAATCCGGTACTATTGGAAGTTATGATAAACTTCAGAATACTACCTGCAGGAAACCCGAGTGTCCCTTTAAAAAAAGTCTTGAAAAGATCCATGCCTACTGGCTTAACAAATTTTCATAGACTTTTTTTGTATCCATGGCTGTTTTTTCCCAAGAAAATAGTTTCAGTCGCTGATATCCTCGAATCCTGAGGGAATCCTGTAGGGTGTTGTTCTGCACAATATCTTCGACTATCTTTTTAATTGAGTCGGAATTATTAGGATCAAAATAAATCGCGGCATCACCTCCCACTTCAGGAAGTGAACTACAATTACTTGCTGCGACAGGACAACCACAACTGAACGCTTCCAGCATAGGTATGCCAAAACCTTCGTAAAGTGAAGGGAATACAAAAAGGATTGCTTTTCGATAGAGTTGTGAGAGGATGCTATCATTAGCAATTGTATAGTGAATTACCTTCTTTTTGATCTTGAGCGCATTCAACATACGCAGCTCATCGTCTGAAAAAACTCCGCCACCGGCACAAATCAAACAGAGTTCTTTTTTTTCGGATAAAAGCGAAGAAACCGAATTGATGAAAAATGTAAAATTTTTATAGGCTCCGCGACTTCCTACGAATAAAATGTATTTTTGAGGTAAGTTCAGGGAACTATCCGGGGTGTGTTTTTGAAGTGAAGTGGCAAGAGGGATTACTTCAATCTTTTTAGGATCAATATCATAAAACCTGATAATATCGAATTTGGTATTATCAGAAATTGCAATAATTTTTGCTGCGCATTCTATTACGCTCTTTTTTTGTATTGCAGTGTTATCTCTTCTTTTAAACATATCCGGGAAAAGTTCATGAATCATGTCATATACTGTCAGCACATATGGTTGTGTTTTCAGTTTTTTTTGGAAATATGGATTATAATAGGTTGGATGTAAAATGTCAAAATTTCCGGATCTAATTTGTTTTTTACAATTGTATTCATTTATTTTGTAGATAACTATGTTTTTTCCAAAATTCAGGTATTTTCCTAACGTTTTTTGATCAGGAAGAAGCAATTTTTGATGAAATAATTCCTGGTAATAACTATTTTCTGAATATAATACGGATATTTCCGGATGGATTGTATCTATGGTTAGAAGATGTGAATATAATTCATAGAAATATCTGGATATGCCCCCATATTTTTGGAGAGAGAACGTTTGGTGATCGTAAAGAATTTTCATCTTATTTCTCACCAGTATCCATCAGAAAATACATATCTTCAAATGTTTTAGTCTTCATTTTAAACTGAATTAATGGAAATATAAAGCGAACGCCAAAAATACATACAAATTTCCAAAATATTTTGTTTATTTTTTTATGAGTGAAAAAATGGAGACTATTGTAAGAATAATAATACACTCCAAACTTTTCTGCGATAGTCTGTAATGTTTGTTTTGAGTAAAATGAAATATGTTGTCCATGCTCTAAACCGTAATACCACCATTCCTCAGGTTTTGGTACAGGATTTGGTAATAGCTCTGTTGAGAAAATGATATTATGCGATATTGAAAAAATTTTTTCAAGATCTACTAAAGGATAGATAAAATGTTCAAAATTTTCAAAGGCTGTTATTACTTCAATTTCATTGCAGTTTTTGGGATATTCAAATCCTTGTGCGAATAAATTTTGGGTGAAGGGATCCCGCCAATAAAAATCGAAACCAATGTCTCGCAATAAACGGGTTAGGATTCCATAACCTCCACCGTAATCAAGACCCTTCGATTTTTTTTTCAAAAAAAGAAATAACATGCAGGTTATAATTTTTGATGCATAAATATTACGCGATATCATTCCAGTATCTGTAATATTAATTGAGTGTTTATAAGATTCGTCTAACCAATATGGATTTTCAGTACAAACGTATCCACAAAACGTACATTGAAAATATTGGACCGAATATTTTTTTAAAATTTTACCAGAAAAAATTGGATCCATTGGAGATCCGCAAATATTACATGTTTTTTCCATAATTGTACCAGATCGCTATATAGTTTTTTACTCATCCATAAGTTGAATTTTGATTTTAATAAACTTTTTAAATACCCTGCACACTTTAATAAATTGTTAAAGCGTCTTAAACAATTAAATGAAGGTGATATGATTCCGGCCCCCATTGCACTTTTTGTTTATAATCGCCCGTGGCATACGAAAAGAACTGTGGAAGCATTACAAAGAAATCTCCTTGCAAATGAGAGTGAACTTTTTATATTCGGGGAAGAGCCTTGCGATAAGTGTTCAGAGCAAGTGGAGATACTACGGGCATATATAAAAACAGTAGATGGTTTTCGTAAGGTGACCATCATTGAAAGAGAGAAAAACTTCGGGTTGGATCGAGCGGTTATCGCAGGTGTCACAGATCTGATTAACCAATATGGTCAAGTAATTGTTCTCGAAGACGATGTCACGACATCTCCATATTTCTTGAAATATATGAATGATGCACTTGAACGTTATAGAGATATACCCGAAGTAATGCATGTTGGGGGATATATGTTTCCTATTGATGCAGAATGTCTTCCGGAAACTTTCTTCTTTCGATGTTCCCATAGCTGGGGATGGGGTACGTGGAAAAGGGCTTGGGACCAGTTAAACCCGGATCTTCGGCAGTCTCTCCCTGTTCTGGATTGGGATTCAGTATATCGTTTCAATATTGACGGTACATACGACTACTGGAGAATGTTAATTGAGCAGCGTAAGAGAAGTGGTCATAATACGTGGGACATCCTCTGGTACCTCACAGTTTTTTTACAGGATGGAAAATGCCTCTTCCCCTCTATCAGTCTCACAAATAATATCGGTCATGATGGAAGTGGATCACATATGGTAAACACTGATTGCTTCGAGGTTACAATTTCAAATAAGGAGATCCTTTTTTTTGAAAAAAATATTAAAGAGAACAGTAATGCAACTGAAGCAATTAAAAGATTCTTGGCAGGGTTTCAACCACCATTGTATAAACGCTATTTCCTGAATATCATTGATTTTATTGAGACGCAGAGATTGAAAATGTTTAGCCGGATATAAATGTGTTAACGGCAGTGATTTATAAGCTGAGGAGAATTCAGGTTTTTAATCTGTAAAGTCAATAACTTCTGAAAATGTTGGCTGAATTCCAACATGGGACTCCACTTTCGTTTTCCATCCAACCCAATATTTTGGGGCGATTACTTTTTTCTTTGTAGTCATCAGATATGCACCCCACCATGAAAATGAACTATTCGAAATTATTCCTGCTTCGCATTGTGTCATTATTGCAAGGTCAACTTCCATCGAATTATTTGAGATAATTTTTGGCTCAAAATCCTTAAAACAGCATTTTACAAATGAAGGATCATCTGATAAAAATATAAAAAAAGGATTTTCAACATTTTCTTTGATTATATTTATAGCCTTTTCAAAATAGGATTTCGGAAGATCTTTTCCTCGTACACCATTAAAAATTTCGTGAACAATATCTCCTCTCCTTATATGAACAAAAACTAAGTTATAATTCTCTGGTATTTTTGAGATAAATTGTCTTGACTCATCTAAAAATTTTTCTTTAATTTTTAAGTTAGAGGTCGCCTCACGGTTAAAAAACGTCTCTGATTGGAAGAAGTCAGAATTTACATATCGGATAAAAGGAAATAATCCCCGGGTCTCACTCCAGTATGGCAATGGTATTAAATTGATTTGTTTTTTTTGCTCCACATAGTTTATTATCCTCGCTTTAGACAAAGACCTGAGGATCAAAGGTACAAGTACCCCAATAAAAATAAGTCTAAAATAATAATTTGAGTGATGCCACATACCACGATCATCAAAATCAAAAGTCTCATAAAACATTTTCATGTTAAAACAAAGAATAGTTTCATTTTTTTTGGCTATTGTTTTTAAAAATGCATATTGGAAAATCTGATTTCCAAGTCTTCCATCTGCCATAAAAATTATCATTATTATCTCTCCAATACCCTTCTTGATAAGCTATATGAAATATAAATAATTCGGATCCGAAAACACATGAATACAACGGATGAGTGACAATACTAATAGGGAACTGTCGTTCTGGTAATTATAAATGATTTCCGCGTGTTCCTTGTATTCCTTACCTATTGCGATGAACGCAGAGCCTTCTAATTATGCCGAGAGAATACGCTTGTTAGTATTGGGACAAGAACTAACCTACTAACTGAATATAGAACTGCATTTTCTAGGTTCGACATTTGATTTTGTATGATTATCCATATGACTACCCTTCTTCGAGGGAAGATTTTATTTTCAATAAACCTAGTGATATTCCGATTGCAGCACCAAGCGTTGCCACAACCCCGGTTTCTAATAATTCCGGCAGCTGGACCAAGTTAATCCTCTCAAGAGACATTGTCTCGAGATCTCCTGATGCAGGTTCTTGTTTTTTAACGAGATCTCGGGCAAAAAACACATGAACATTCCCACAACCGCGATTCCCATCGACAACGAATGTCCCTAAAGGCCGCCAATCATTTGCAATATAACCGGTCTCTTCAAGTAATTCACGTTTTGCAGCAGACAGTGGGGATTCACATCCTTCAATATATCCCGAAGGTAACCCCAGATTAATCTTTTTTGCTCCATGTTTATAATGCCGGATTCCAAGAATTTCCTGAGGACTGATCATCGCAAAAACCGCTATGTAATCTTGTTGGTCAATCGTGTAATAATCATTAATTTGCTCCCCATTTTCCAACCGGACGGTTTCACGATAAAGTTTTAAAAAAGGAGATGCATTAACCAGCTCTTTTCGTTCTATAATGTCCCACGGTTTCATAAAAAAAAAATAATATAGTTTTTATTTACACGTTGGGCTGAATATTTTGCTTGTTTTTAACTCTTCAATTGCCATTTTTTTATCAGATGCCTTGGCAATTTTCTCTTTTACTTCTTCCTCAATCCAGCGATAGGTTCGTTCAAGTCCCACTTCTAGCGATATCTCGGGTTCCCATTTGAGAACCTTTTTCAGGAGCGTATTGTCAGAGTTGCGTCCCCTAACACCCTCTGGACCGGGGATATGCATTTTTTCAATGGGATAATCAGCAATATCTGCGATTATATCCGCAAGTTGGTTGATCGATACCATACGATCTTGGCCCAGATTGAGTGGCTGGTGAAAATCAGATTGCATCAGTTTGTAGATACCATTCAGACAGTCATCAATATAGCAGAATGACCGGGTTTGCTCTCCATCTCCCCAGATATCAATGACAGGGTTCTTCGTTAATTTTGCAATTGCAATCTTCCTGCATAATGCCGCTGGAGCTTTCTCTCTTCCACCGATCCAGGTGCCGAGCGGGCCAAAAATATTGTGAAAACGGACGATATGGGTGTTCATACCGTAGTCTTCACGGTAGTGAGTGCAAAGATGTTCTGCGATCAATTTTTCCCATCCATATGCATCCTGAGGCATGGCCGGGTAAGCATCCTCTTCCTTTAAAGGAGTGACATTTGTTTCCGTTTGCTTATATTCCGGATAAATACAGGCAGACGAGGTGTAAAAATATCGATCAACATTCTGAATTCTGGCTGCCTCAAGCGTATGAAGATTAATCAAAGAATTATTGTGAAGAATTTCAGCATGGTGACATGATATAAATCCCATTCCCCCCATATCCGCTGCGAGTGCGTATACTTCATCGATGCCTCTCATTGCTAAAAGGGTGTCATCCCACCGTCTCAAATCTCGGATTTCAAATTCATTCGCTTGCGTTGGGGCATATTCGGGGTGTTTTAGATCGACACCTCGGACCCAGTACCCTTTATTCTTAAGGTAGGAAACTAGGTGACTACCGATAAATCCCCCGGCTCCAGTAACTAAAATCTTTTTATTTTTCATATAGCCTTATTGAAATTTATGCTCTAAATCCCTTTCGAAAAAAATGCTTTTACCGCAGATAATACCAGCCTATTTTCCCCATTAATTATACGACACACTCAAGGATCCATATTGCGTATACCCATACGCCACTTAATACGTTCTAGAATGCCAAATTTTGGGAGCGACCTTTGCGGCTTAACATTATTATCCTTATAACGAGAGGAAATCTCCTCAATCCAATCTGTTTCCGGAATATGATTTCTAAAGCAAATGACATTTCCATAGATTGATTGAGGACTAAAAAGTGTTTCTGGGTCCAAATCAACCTCATTCAAGTCGAAGATCTGCGCATGACTATCGGAGGCACTGTCAAGTCGAATGCTGGTTCTATAATGAAGCTTCTTCAAAATTCGAAAACATTCAATCATATTGTTAATTCCATTTTCCGACCAACTCCCTTCGCCATTCTCACGTGTACCCCCTCCACCGTATTCAAAGACAACAACTTGCGGCAGAAGGGAATCGGGAATATCCTGAAGCTGTTGAATAATTATCGATTCAACACCCTCAACATCCAATTTCATACAAGTAATACTTCCGGCATCGATGGTTTTTAGAAGAGTATCAACAGTAATTGAACGAACTTGTACTACTTGAGATGACGCGCCCCACCAATCTGGACGCAGGGATGAAAGGTTTCGATTCTCAGAACCGTTGAAAGTACCAATAAAAAGTGTATTCGTTCCATCGACATCTGAAACACATGATTGTATCAAATTAATGTTCAGGATTTTACAAACCCTTACAAGTTCTGGTGTCGGTAATGGTTCTACAGCAACAGTATCAAACCCTATTCGGGCAAAGAGTTCGCAATAGAAATCAAAGTTTCCCACACCTATATCCACACCAAATCCTCTTCGGAGTTTGTCAATCTCGGGAAGATAATAATGTAATAATGCAAGACTACATTCTTCAACATGCATAAGCAATATCCCTTTTATTTCAATTATACGGTTTTTTCAAATGAAGCAATGCCGTTGTACCAAAGCGCGGTCGACTCTCGTACTTTTTTTGAAGTGTTCTACCCACAATAAAGGCTTGGTCAATGATTTGGAGAGGTTCGATTAATGAATATAAATAATGAATCGATAAAATACGTCCTGCATTAAAATGTACAGCATTCTGATCAGAGACAGGTACAGATATCCAGAGATGTCCCCCCGGTGCAATAACTCTCTTTAATTCCTCAATCGCTTTTTCTGTCCCATAGGGATCGAGAGGATCGCCATAGCGGCCGAGGCCGATATGCTCAACTACACACAGGCTTGAAAGTGATGACACACTCCCATCCTCAAATGGCAGGTCCAGTATGGAACCTTCAAGGAACTTCAGGGAGTCCAATGGCAGCGACAACGGGCGGATATCAACTATTGTAACTGGAAAAACTTTTGATAGGAGTGCCACGAACTTGTGATGGGATCCCACATCTATATGCGATTTCGGCTGTTGATTGACAATTTTTTCAAATACCCATGAATCCTGATAGAAGTATACAGCTTCGATTTCGGTCTCATCTGTATCGTCTCCTAAACAGGGGTATAAATAATCCAATCGTGGTTTTGTGGATGGCGGAGCAAGATTTTTGTATTTGTAATAGCTTTTCCAGTATCGAATCCAGGCACCTATTCTTTTCCAGAGATAAAATAATTTGTAACCCGATTCTCGCACAAAATGTTGCAACATCCAGAAGCATTCAGCGAACATTTTAAACGGGCTCTGCAACATGAATTGAGAATCGTGCTTCAGTTGCGTTTCTTCTGCCAGGGAATGATGGGTTTCCCGGAACAATATTGCGAATAGAATATTCCAGATGGGTCAAATAATTTTCAATCTGTTCTGGAGTGTTACCCATGTCAAATGTCGTAGAACCAAATTCAAAAACACAACACTTAATGGCTTTTTGTCGCAACATCCGCTCTGCGCCCAATAATACCTGATACTCTGCACCTTCCACATCAATTTTTAACAAGTCGATATTTTTGATATTATGCTCTTCACAGAATCGATCTATTGTTGTCGATTGTACCCTCTCACATCGGGACGGTTTTATATGGACTCCATAGTTTTCAAGAGGTCGATCGGCAAGTGTATTCCAACCACTATATTCATCAGGATATACATGGAAATCAACAAAACCGATTTTATCTGATACTGCAAGATTATTGGGATAAATGTTTTTACGACCACACACGCGACAATTAGATTCAAATGCTTTAAACGTGGTGGAGCAGGCTTCAAATGAGAAAACTCTTCCATCTACTCCGGAAAAATGGGAAAACAATAATGTCATTTCACCAATATTCGCCCCAACATCAAATACAATCATACCTTCCTGCAGATAGTTGACATAAAATATTTGCTCTGCTCGGTCAACATCTAGAGGTGTTGCACACCCCCCATCGATAACAGATTGCACACTTTTTTTTACTTTCTTGGGTAAAATCCCAAAAAAATTTGAAATTACGGTTCTATAATTGAATGTCATGTCTATATCCTCCAACATCCCACAAATTAGCAAATACTATACTTGCATGGGAAGATAGTATCCAACTCGAAAAATAACCAGCAATTGTCTGTTACTCGGTAGAATCATTCATATTTTTCACTTCTTTCCACGATCTCATTGAGCATTCAATAGAATTGATGAAAAATTCTTGAGTCTCAAATATTTTATACAATGTTAAATGGCTAATAATAAAGAGTTTTTTGGAATCATTAAACTTAGGTTTTCGCAATGTGAAATAATTTACAGAAACCAGAAGATGTGATTATCCATTTTACGGGTGAATTTAGTAGAATAAAATAAAGCAACAGAAGTCTTGTATTTTTTTTAACTAATAATTTTCTAATATTACTATATGCCCACTTGGATTCCTCTTCTTTTACAGAGGCATCAAGTTGAATGTTCCCCAATTTATCGGCTATGAGAAAAGACAATATGGTATCATCATAATCAATTTGTATATCATTAATTATCTTGGGATAATTATTAACGATATGCGGTAAACTTATCGCCCATTTTATCTTACCAAAGGTTCTCGGACTGTATCGTAAATTCAAACAGTCACTATAAGATCTTACAAGAGGCTCCCTATATACTAATAAAGAATGTGTTTCTGATATAAAAAAAATATATAACATCAATGTTACGTGATAATAATTTGTATCCAAATAGCTGTTTAATATAAAATCATCCTTCTTATCTAAGAATTCTTTCTTTATAACATATATTGAAATTTTAGGCGATTGGAAAATTATTCTAATAGCTTGTTCATAATTTGTAAACGAATCAACGGGATTAGGAATATTAAATGTAGGTTTTTCCAAAGTAAATGTCTCGCCTTGAATATATGAAAAAAGCATAGCGGATGGCTGGTAATCTAACAAAAGATTATAAACAATTGAGACAGCATTTTCCTTAAGGATAACATTATCCGCCATCAACCAAACATATTTTCCACTTGCATTTCGATATAAAAAATCAGTATTTTTATCTGCGCCAATATTTATTAAATGCTTATAATATTTTAAATTAGTATCTGTAAAATAAAATTTACAAATATTGACTATTTCCTCGGTATTATCTGTGGAGCAATTGTCTGCAACTAGAATTTCAATTTTGTTTTTATTGTCGAAAGTTTTAATTTGTTCTTTAATATTAATAAGCAACTTATTTAATTTTTCAGACCTATTAAAGGTTAAAATGCATATAGACAGAAAAGGAGTATTAATCATTTATTAAACTCTCCTTTTTTTGTGCGTGTCCTTGCCAATAATCACGATCTGGTGTGCGAGCTCTCACAAGACACATTCCTCCCACAAATCCAATATCCCCTAAACTGATAACAGAGGTGTTTATTGTGTTTATAGGTGTTGTAACATTAGCAAGTAAAATATTAGTATTATTAAAACAGTTTTTCATAATTGTTCCTATTTACGAAAAAAATCCTTGAAAATTTTGATTACATAATTCAACTTTTCAGTGGTAAGTCCTGGATATATACCAATCCAAAACAAATTATTCAAAACAAGATCCGTATTATTTATCGGGCCAATCATTCGGTGAGTAATATTTGCATATGCTGGTTGTTTCAGAAGATTCCCTCCGAAAAGCATCCTTGTTGCAATTTTGTTTTCCTCAAGGTATTGTACAATATCCTGTCGCGTAAATGCTGCATTCTCTCTTACAAGAATTGGAAATCCAAACCAGCTTGGTTCTGAATGGGCTGTTGGTTCTGGAAAAACAAAAAAATTTTCAAAAAGTTTTAATCCCTGATATAATGTATTAAAATTCATTCTTCTTTTTTCAATGAACTCGGGTAATTTCTTCAACTGTTCAACCCCAATAGCAGCTTGCATGTCAGTTGCCTTTAGGTTGTAACCGATATGAGAATAAATATATTTGTGATCGTATCCTTTTGGAAGAGCCCCTAATTGCCAGTCGAATCGCTTTTTACAGGTATTATCACACCCGGGTTCGCACCAGCAATCTCTTCCCCAATCCCTGAAAGACATAATGATTTTTTTTAATAATGGATCACTTGTGACAACAGCCCCCCCTTCGCCCATTGTTATGTGATGTGCCGGATAGAAACTACAAGTGGAGATATGCCCAAATGTTCCGGTATATTTTTCATGGTAACGCGATCCAAGTGCATCGCAATTATCTTCAATAAACCATAGGTCATTTTTTTTAACAATTTTTATAATGGTATCTAGATCGGCAGGATTTCCGAGCGTATGCGGAATAATAATCGCTTTTGTTTTTTCGGATATTGCTGCTTCAATCTGTTCTGCTTGAATATTATAGGTACCAAGGTCAACATCGATAAAGACAGGAACAAGATTATTCTGAATAATTGGGTTGAGAGTTGATGGAAAACCGCACGCCGTTGTTATAACCTCATCACCGATATTTAATCTTCTTTCACCAAGTTTAGGAGATGTGAGGGCAGAGACCGCAAGGAGATTTGCTGATGAACCGGAATTTGTCAGAAGACAGTATCTTACTCCCAAAAAATTTGCCAGATCTTTTTCGAACTGTTCGGCATAACGTCCGGTGGTAAGCCAGAAATCAAGAGAGGCGTCAACAAGGCTGATGAGTTCTTTTTCATCATAGACACGACCGGCGTAGGGAATATAGGATGTACCGGGAATGAATACATCCTGCTTTTTCAAGGTATGCAGCTGTTTTATTTTATTGAATATTTCCGAACGGAGTCCTTCTTCAGTTTTCATATTCATATACACCTCTCATAAGTGAATACATAAACCATAACGAAATGGGGAAATTTTTTGGGATTTGAATTAATTGTGATATTTATCAATAAGATCTTTATGGTTCATCGTATGAAGGAAAAAAAATGTACTTTCTTTTGTTTCTTCGGTCATAGTGAAAAATTCGATTAGCTTTCCTTCTTTTGCAGCAAAACACCGATATCCCATATTTTTTAAAAGGACAATCAGTTCATTTGGATGATAATTAAATTTTGCACTCCACTTTCTTAATAATTCTGTAAAAATAATTGGTCTATCTCTTTCAATTGCATTAATACCACCTCTAAACACGAATAATTCTGCACCTTCAACATCACATTTAATAAAATCCAAATGCAATTTATTTTCTTTAATAAATGCATCCATTTTTCGCACATAACTTATAATTTTTTCAACATTTTTATTTTCGGACACATTAATCAAAGATGCATTTGCGGAACCTTCAGGATAATAATAAAAATCAATTTTTTCATCTTTATCTGAAAAGCCGAAATTTAATAAAGACACATTCGATAGTTCGTTAAGAGCAACATTTTTAGTTAAGTAGTCAAATGTTTTGGGAATCGGTTCAAATGCATAAATGTGGGCTCGAGAATATATTTTACTTAAATTAATTGTATACCACCCAATATTTGCCCCTATATCAAAAATAGTCATATCATCTTTAATTAATTTTAAAACCATTTCGAAATCTGCTTTTTCATAATAGTTAAAATTCAATATCTCGATTGGTGCAATCCTTTCATCTATGGGATCACATATAATTTTAATATCCATTAACCGTGAGGTCATTACTACATTATCATCGGATATGGTAATTGATTTGATATCCGTTCCACGAATAAACTTTGAATATTCAAATAGGGTTTGATGTTTCTGATGCATTTCTTTGATATAATTCTGTTTTTCCATCATCCCGTTATAATATCTCGATTTTAAATCACTTAATTTCATAAAAAACTCTCCACAGTTCTTTGGAAACCATCAGCGATAGATATCTTCGGTATCCACCCCAGTTTTTGGATTTTAGAAATATCTGGAATGGATCTGCTAATCTTGCTTTGAATATAACCTTCATCAGAACGGTTTATATTTTTAATTATTTTTAACTTATATTCGGGAAACAGAGCTACTAAAGTTTGTGCAAGCTCCAAAATACTCATTTCAAATTTTTCATTACCTCCAACATTATAAGCTTCACCGGCTTGTCCATTAAGTAAAACTAAAAAGTATGCGATCGTGGCATCAGACAAATAACAAAATGTTCTTTTCGCACTCCCATCACTTTTTAATATTATATCCTTCTTTTGAATGATATCTGACACAAAATCTGCGAATACTCTACCATCATTTAATTGCATATTAGGACCGTATGTATGAAATGGTCGAATGATTTTTGTTGGAACACCATATTGTTTATGCCACGCAATACACATTGTTTCACCCATTCGTTTACTTTCAGAATAACAAGATCTCATGATGGTTGGATCAATATTTCCGAATGAGTTCTCATTAATGGGTTTATTGCTATTTTCAACAGCTCCATACACTTCACTACTACTAAAAAATAAAAATGAAGTTATATCATTTTTTCTTGCAAATTCGAGACAATTATAGGTCCCTATTGTATTTGGAAGCAGCGTACCAACAGGATCAGTCCCAAAAAAACTAGGACTTGCATTGCTCGCGGCATGAATTATATAATCTATCTTTTCACTTATTACGAGAGGACTTGTGATATCCTGAATAATAAAAACAAGATCCTGACGAGTAAGATATCCATTAAACCGGTATTGCGCTTTTTCAATACTTCTTACAACGGCAAATATTTTGACTTTGTTTTTAAATTGCGTATCATTCAAAAAGAGGATAGTTTCAACGATGTATGAGGGTAACATCCCATTGGCCCCGGTAATGAGAATATTTTTACCCGCTAAGTCATTCAATGGTATATTAGAATCGATAATATATTTTATATCGTCCTGAATGATAGGGGACTTCATCAGAGATTCTCCAATCCACTCACTAAAATTTTGCATTCATTTTTCATCTTAGATCTGCCCGGCATAATTGATTCGTGAAGTTCCAGAAATAAAAACATCCAGCCATTTCAATGCATGTAATTTTTTTACATACTCGAATATTTCATAATGAATTCCTTTTTCTGTTTTCATGAATAATCTGACTCCGGTAAAATCTCAATAATCATATTCGATTTAAGCTCTTCCCTAGATAAAAGCGGGTCTTGATCCTCAATTGGTCGATTTACAGAAAGTTTTGGTAAGGCTCGTGACTTATAATCAATGATTACCTCCAAAAAACCCGGGCTCATATCCGATAAAAATTGATGTAATGCTGGAACGATTTCACTATTATATGAAATTTTTGTTGTGGGGATTTTATATGCGCTTACAACATCCTGAAAATTCGGATTACTGTAACCGATGCCAGATGACTGGAACCTACTGTTGAGGTATTGTTCCTGAAATTGTTTGATCATTCCGTACCCATTATTATTTAACATGATTATCTTTATTGGAAGATGGTGATGATAGACGGTCTGGAGTTCCTGGATATTCAGCTGGAATCCACCATCACCCGTAATAGCAATAATTTGTCTATTTGGTTGTGCAAAAGCAGCGCCAATCGCCATTGGTAATGCGGAACCAATTGATGCCATTCCTCCCTCAGTTAGAAATCGTTGCTCTTTTTTTATTACAAGACTCTGAGCAGCCCACATCTGAATTTGCCCTACATCAACACAAAGTATGACATCATTCATCAGTTTTTCTGACAACACATGAAAAAAATAATTTGGATCAATTTCAGGGTTCATAGGTACACTGAAATTAGGATAGCACCGCTTGTAATGATTGATCTTTGCTAGCCAAGGGTCATTTTTTGCGCGAATCTTGGCAATGTGAGAATGATGTAAAACAGAGACTAATAATTGCTTGATATCAGCATGGATAGCTAATTTTACCTTGATTTTGTTATTCAATTCATGAGGATCAATATCGATATGAACGATTGTAGCGTTCCTTGCAAAAGTTTCTGGCCGGGTCCCAGTCTGTCGGGAATCGAGCCTTGTCCCAAGAGCAATAATCAGATCTGCATTTGCAATTGCCAAATTTGCAAAGCGATTCCCGTACGTTCCAATCATTCCTACAAACAGGGAATCATCATGAGGAAAGGCATCTACACCCATGAGAGATGTAACAACAGGAATCCTAGTCTCATGTACAAAACGCAAGAGATCTGCAATGGCATGTGAGGATCTCACACCTCCTCCTGCAAGTATTATGGGTCTTGCGGAGGACTTGATGAGATTGTAGATATGATTTATGACTTCCTTAGAGGGATTTAATTTTTGAGACTTTTTTACATAGACCTTTAAGGAGGAAATATCGATATCTGCCCGCTGGATGTTTAAGGGTAGATCCACAAGTACTGGCCCGGGACGACCATCTTTCATGAGAGCATATAACTTATCCATCGTGTTACGAATCTCATTTGGATCTTTTACCAGTACTGCTTTCTTTACAATGGGTTTTGCAATGGTTACAATATCAGTTTCCTGAAATCCATTCTGTCGTACGGGTTTGTCAAATTTATATTCATACGTGTTGACCTGTCCGGTGATATACAGGCAGGGAATAGAATCAAAATAACAGCTTCCAATTCCGGTGATAAGATTTGTGGCACCTGGACCGCTTGTTGCCATCGCAACGCCGAAGTTTTCGCTCGCACGTGCATATCCTTCGGCAGCGATTGCAGCGGCCATTTCATGATGCAGGGAAACAGTGATGATGTCCGTTCTCCCGTATACTGAATCGAGCAGATGCGCCAATGCACCACCGCAGACTTCGAAAATATGGGTGATCCCACGTTCTACAAGAGAATCTATTACATAGTCGGATAATTTCATAACCACTCCGATTCATTAGGCATATGATTGTATGTTCTCTTTAAACCAGTCAATGATTGTGTTAAACCCCTGCTCCAACGTATATTTGGACATACAATTTAATTCCGAGTCCCCCGCTGAATATCAGACTGCCAAAATGAGAGTTCATCTCCCCAGAATTGAAGCAGTCTTGTAGTGTACTTTACTACATTTCCAAGGAGGTTGATGATGGTATCCATCACTTGAGATCCCTTTAATAAAATTTTTCATATCCAATTCCGTTTGCGTAAATATACTTGATACATGAATTTATGAACAATAATTATACGCGATACTGGCCTCTTGCATATATGATTCAATCTGACCCAATGAAAAGTTATACATATTTCCATTATCTGAGTAAAATCGTCTATACCATTGAATCGTTTTTTGAATTGCTACTTCAATACCATAAACAGGTTTCCAACCCAATCTCGTCATTGATTTTGCAATATCCAATTTGAGATAACTGGCCTCATGAGGAGCATCTTCATTTTGAGGTGTTACTTTCCATGTCCCGCCCCCCCATTCCGTAAGAATTTTTTCAGTAAGGGTTTGAACGTCAACAGCATTTGATTGATAAGGACCAAAGTTCCATGCATCTGCATATACTTCCGGATTTTCTTTCATTTTTAATGCCAGCCATAGATATCCAAATAATGGATCCAGAACAAATTGCCACGGACGGATTGCATGGGGGTTCCTGATCTCAACTGGATTACTTTTCACGAGGGCACGTACACAATCGGGTACAATTCGATCTTCCGCCCAGTCTCCACCACCGATAATATTCCCCGCTCTGGCTGAAGATACGGAGAGGGGGGAATTCTTATTTCCTGAATGGAAGAAACTTTTCCGGTAGGATGCAATAACAAGTTCAGCTGCCCCCTTGCTTGCGCTGTATGGGTCATGCCCCCCAAGGGGATCATTTTCCCGATACGCATAATCCCATTCCTGATTTTCATAACATTTGTCACTTGTAATGCAAACACAGGTAGTGGGATACTGAGATAATCGTATCGATTCAAGAATATTTGCAGTTCCCATAACGTTTACATTAAACGTATCAAGGGGATTTTTATATGAATGACGAACGAGAGGCTGAGCAGCAAGATGAAAGATAAATTCCGGACAATATTTTTTTACGGTTTCAAAAACGGTATTGCAGTCTAGGATATCTCCACGGATATCAATAATACGTTCCGATAATCCAGTAGCCTGGAAGACTGATGGGTTTGTCGGAGGTTCAAGGCTATACCCAACTACTTTTGCACCCAATGATTCCAACCATAAAGCTAACCAGCTACCTTTGAAACCTGTATGTCCGGTGATGAATACTGTCTTACCTTGGTATGAGTCAATCAGTTTTTCATGAACAAGCATTAATCCCACATCTTCCATGGTGCTTTGCCGGTTGCCCATAATTCTTCAAGATAATTTTTATCTCGTAATGTATCCATCGGATACCAAAATCCCTCATGCTTATAAGCCGTAAGTTGTCCTTTTTTAGCCAATGATTCCAGTGGCACTCTCTCAAGAATTGTTGCATCATCTTTCAGATAGTCAAATAATTCAGGCTCGAAGACAAAAAAACCACCATTGATATAGCCTCCGTCGCCTTTTGGTTTTTCCAAGAATGTCGCTACCATCGAATCTTGAATTTCCAATGCCCCAAATTTTCCAGCGGGACGGATCGCGGTTAAAGTTCCTGTTTTACCCTGTCGTTTATGAAATTTTAATAATTCCGTAATATTTACATTAGATACTCCGTCCCCATAAGTGAGCATAAAGGGTTCATCCCCAATATAGGATTGAATTTTTTTCACCCGGCCCCCAGTCATAGTATTATCTCCTGTGTCGATTAAGGAAATTTTCCAGGGTTCTGAAAAATTGTGATGGGTTTCAATTTGATTGTTTTTTATATCAATGGTAACATCTGACATATGCAGGTTGTAGTTGGTAAAATATTCTTTGATCATATATCCCTTGTACCCAAGACAGATGATGAAATCGTTAAAACCAAAATAGGAATAATTTTTTATTATATGCCATAAAATGGGTTTTCCACCAATTTCGACCATTGGTTTGGGTCTGATGACTGTTTCTTCACTAAGTCGAGTGCCCAATCCTCCTGCAAGAATTACGACTTTCATTTTATATCACCTCAATTATGTGATCTAAAGACTTGTTACCATTAATACAATTAGATTATTTATTTTTATAGTAGTAGTTTTGTATTGTTCTATCCTGAAATCAGTTGATGTATCGCAAAAAGGATCCATATATTTTTTCAATATCCTAAAAAAGGCAAGATTCGGGTTTTAATTATTCTTATAAAATAATTTTTTAATCGTTTGGTATGGTGGACTCAAAATATACCGGATAATAATATTTCCAGCCTTAAATCCGAAAAATCTCTGGATATAAAGAGATATTTTCTCTTTCTTTGTGATTAAAACAATTCGGGCATTGCATTTTCGGCATACAAGCCACGAATATGTGACTGGAAGATCTCTGTAAATCGAGAGACCCCCACAAAATGGACATGTTATATGTATTTCTTGGGCACCATTTATTTTTTTTATCAATAATGGTTCGGAAAAACGTTTTGGGGTAATCATTGCGTTATATATATCTTGATGCATTTTTTTAAATTCATCATCTGTCATTCTATCTGTAAAATTAACAGGAAACAAACCTTTTTCCACTCTTTCCTCGATAAATGCAATCTCATCATTTATAATTCCCTTTTCAAGTGCGAGTTTATAGATCGGAGAGCCTTGATAAAGAGTAATCGGGAATAATCCAACTGAATTTTTTATTATCTTGTCATTTTCTTCCCAATATTTTATCGTTTCACGATATGTCTCAACAGTTTCAGCAGTATCTCCAAAAATGAAGTTACCTTGTACACCCATGTTATGATTGGCACAGAGACGTAGTGCCAAGTTAATCTGATTTGGTGAAATGTTTTTCTTCATACTTTTTAGTACCGTCGTGCTATAACTTTCAAGACCCAGACTAAGACAATAACATCCTGCATTTTTCATGGCAATTATCATTTCCTCATCCAGATCATCTACCCGCATCTGACAGTTCCACTTTACTTCCCAAGGGACAGTTTTTAAAAAATCTGAAAATCTTTTACAAAACTCGTAAACCCAAACCTTGTCATTTGAAAAAAGCTCGTCATAAAAACATATAATATTTATTTTATATTTTTTTATTACATATTCTAACTCCCCCATAATATTTTGAAGAGAGCGCTTTCTATATTTTTTTCCTAATGGATGAAAACAAAAAGTACATGAAAACGGGCATGAACGGCTTGCAATTATTGGATATACTCTCGGATTGTCCAAAACACTAATAAAGAAATAATTTAAACTGGGAACCATGTGATCTAGAAATTCACTAAACCCCATCCCTTCATAATCCGGCCAAGGTAATATGTCAAGGTTATTGATTGGATCGCGAGGTTTTGTTTTAATTATTTGTCCATCTGATTTGCGGAATATCAATCCATTTACCCTTGTAGTATCCCCATTATTTGCCAGACATTCAAAAAGTTCATTTATTGTTAGTTCACCCTCACCAATTATTCCAAAATCCGGCTGTAATAACTCAAACATAATTTCTGGTTGGCTTGATATCAGGCCGCCACCAACAATAATCCGGGTATTCTGATCATATTTTCTGATTGATTCCAAACAATTTTTTATATCAGGATAAAAAGGAGAAATGCCCCCTGTGATAATAAAATCGAATTTTTCCTGAGATACCTTATCTCTGATTAATTCTTCAACAATTCCGTCAATGTGGTTGAGATTTAAAAAATGTATCTCGTGATTGTTTTGTTTGAGGAATGCTGATATATAGCCAAGTCCGACTGGGATATAGTAATCAAAATTTTTCTGTTTTGTATTAGGATTAAAAGTGTTTGACGGGCGTGTATATCTGATTAATATTATTAAACATTTCATGTTTCACCAACAAAATAAAATAAAAAATCCAATTTCTGATAACAATAATCTTACGGAATTTCTAACTATTTATCTAATTCGGTTAGCCAAATGGGAGATACAATCATAAAATAATTTTTTATATGTTACATTAAGATAATTTGGACATTTTATTAATCCAATATTCAAAAATACTGATACCGATACTGAGGTTAGCCAATGAAATCAATCTACCCCATAACGTGAATTTCGGAGATTCGAAGGTATTGGAATTCATACGGTTATAAGGACTAGTGTTCAATGCATTAAACATTTAGTTTTAAACTATAAATGATGAGAAAGAATCTTAAAATTAAAATGTAAATAGTCTAAATAGTGGGAAAAACGACTTAACTAGCATTTTTAATTATATTATGCTTAAAATATATATGAATGTAATTTAGATATACTCTACTTATATTTCAAAAATTAAAAGGTGTATAATGGAAAAAGAAACAGATTCTCTTTCAACGATTCTCTTTTTTTTAACTTCATATAAACTCCAATTTTTTATTTTATTTTGTTTTGGTATTATCGTAGCTTTTCTCGAGTTGATCAATCTCGCTCTGTTATATCCAATTCTATCATTAAGTACAAATCAGACGTATGAGTCGAACAATGTTGTATATACACTGATCTCTTTTCCTGAAGTAGCTGCTTCAAATCTATTTAATATTCATGACCCCCTTATAACCGCTTGTTTGTTATTTATATTATTTGCAATATTATCATATATTTTTAACATCATATACACATTAATATCTTTGAGAATAACGGCAAACATTACAATTAATAATAAAGAGAAAGTTTTTAATAAAATTACAAATTTGGATTATCAATATTTTGTTGATAATAAACAAGGAGAAATTATTTATAGAATATCGAGGTCTACCGAGAGTATATCTTCGGTTTTTGATAGTCTTTCAAAGTTATTTGTGGACATAATTATCTCTCTAGCAATTCTTTCGCTAATGTTACTAAGTTCATTTATTGGGACATTGATTGTTCTTATTGTTGGCGGCTCCTTTTATCTTTTATCTCGTTATATGAGTGTTCGGGTAGCATTTCATACTGGGACTGGGAAGCGAAGAGCTGCAGAACAGGAAAATGTGACAATAAATGAATATTTGAACGGCGTAAAACAGATAAAGGCATCCGTAGCCTCACAATACTGGGATACCCGCTTTGCAAAAACCATTCGAGAATATTGGATACTTTGGAAAAAGGAAACTTTTTGGTTGCAAGCCCTTATTTTATTACTATATCTTCTGATTTATGTTTCAATAGGTACGAGTATCATAATCCTAAAAATTATTAATCCAGAATCTTTTATGGTTTATATCCCAATCCTCGGAGTATTCTCTCTTGGAATATTGAAAATATTGCCTAAATTAGCAAGTTTTAGTAATTGCCAGATGGTACTTATGAGTGCCCTCCCAAATCTGAAAAATGTTCGTGACTGCCTGACAGATACATCATATTCTTCGATAGAGAATGGATCTATCTTATTAACTACAAATAAACCCGAAATTGAGTTGAGATATGTCTGTTACTCTCATAAAAATAGAGGGAAACTTTTAGATGGAATTACATTAAACCTGAAAGCAGGAACAACAACAGCACTTGTAGGTCCATCCGGCTCAGGAAAATCAACGATTATTGACCTTTTATTAAGACTATATGATGTCGATAATGGGGAGGTCCTAATTAATAATATTAATATTAAAGAATATAATTTAACTCAGCTGCTGGGAAAAATTGGATTTGTATGCCAAGAAACGTTTATTTTCAATGGGACTATAAAAGAAAATATTTTATTTGGTCATGATTATACTCAATCCGATGTAATTGATGCGGCAAAAGCAGCGAATGCACATGAATTTATAATGCAATTACCTCAACAATATGATACATATGTAGGTGATCGGGGCGTAAAGATATCTGGTGGAGAACGCCAACGTATTGCAATTGCAAGAGCAATTGTACGTAAGCCCGAAATATTAATTTTTGATGAAGCGACGAGTTCTCTAGATAGTAAATCTGAAAAATTGGTCCAAGATTCAATCAATTACATATCAAAGAAATGTACAACCCTAATTGTTGCTCACCGGCTTTCAACAATTCTTAATTCGGATATAATTTATGTACTTAAAAATGGAAAAATTGTTGAATCCGGAACCCATGAGCAATTAATGAACAATAGAAACGAATATTGGACAATGAATACGATAAACTCGGATTTATAATATAATCTCAAAAAATTTGATACTAAAATCGTCAATGCAACTCCACTGTCCCTTCAGTCGACGCAGTAATCGGTGTCAGGATATTCAGCAGCTTCGACTTCTCCGAATCAGTTTGAATAATTTTTTGAATTGCATTTTGGACATCCATTTTTTGCCATTTTTAACACTATAAACCCTTCTTTGATTCAGGTGCTAAAATAGCATATTAACCTAATCTGATTATTTTCAAAAACACATTTCTATTCGCGATTATGTTCAATAAACCAATCCACCGTTCTTCTCAATCCTTCCTCGAACGGAACCAGCGCCACAAACCCAAACTCCTTCTCAGCCCGGGATGTGACAAGACACCGCCGAGGCTGCCCGTCAGGTTTGGTCGTGTCCCAGTGGATATCGCCCGTAAAACCGGTCTGCTCCTTGATTATGGTGACAAGATCCCGAATAGAAATCTCTTTCCCAGAGCCGAGGTTGACGGGTTCCGGCTTATTGTATCGTTCGGCGGCAAGGACAATTGCACGTGCGGCATCTTCAACATACAAGAACTCCCGCGAGGCACTTCCGGTGCCCCAGACATCAACAAAGGGCTTCTTCTCGCGCACCGCTTCAACGAACTTTTTGATAAGCGCCGGGATTACGTGGGAACTCTCCGGATTGAAGTTATCACGTGGTCCGAAAAGATTCACCGGCAGGAGATAGATTGCGTTGAACCCGTACTGCTGTCGGTATGCCTGAGCCTGGACAAGGAGCGCTTTCTTTGCAATCCCGTACGGTGCATTGGTCTCTTCCGGATACCCATTCCAGAGTTTGTCTTCGCTAAAAGGTACCGGGGTAAATTTCGGATACGCACAAACCGTACCAAGAATCACGTATTTCTCCACACCCTCCTGACGTGCGGCCTCGATGAGCTGGATGCCCATGATGGCATTGTCATAGAATAGTTCGCCGGGATAATTCTGGTTGAACCCTATGCCTCCGACTTTTGCGGCAAGGTGGATGACAATATCCTTGCCCTTTACCGCTTTGACACAGTTCTCCCATATACGGAGGTCAAGATCCTTGCTGCGGGGGATATATAACTGGTCGTTCCGAACATCCCGCTCTACCAATTGCCCGACAAGGTGAGAGCCAAGAAACCCGGAACCCCCGGTGATAAGGATCTGTTTGTTTTCCCAGAATGTCATGCAATGAACTCCTGCAGGCAAGAGAGGATGTCTTCCGATCTGCTGTTTGAATAATTCGGATCTATGTGCACATAATGTTGTTTGTAACGGGAAAGAATTTTCCGGATCCGCACAATGGAACAGGAAGCATGACCATAGCAATAATCACTGGTGTAAAAACAGATTGTCTTCATTAAAAAGGTAGTCTGATTAATCCTGTTTCCACCATTTCTTCGGGAACGCTTTTTGTAAGATCTTGTCCCCTTCCCCAACAGGAGCAAGCCCAATTGCCCGCATATCAGCATCCATCATAATCTTAACCAGATCGTCAAACCGGATCCGGGGTTTCCATCCGAGCTGCTTCCGTGCTTTTTCCGGGTTTGATATAAGGACTTCCACTTCAGTAGGCCGGAAGTACTTCGGGTCAATTTTAACATGCTCGTCAACATCGAGTCCGACATACGAGAACGCTGCGTCCAAGAATTCCTTCACCGAATGGGTCTCCCCAATACCGATTACATAATCATCAGCTTCTTTCTGCTGGAGGACCTGCCACATACATTCCACATATTCGGGTGCAAAACCCCAGTCACGTCGGGCATCAAGGTTCCCAAGATACAGGGATTGTTCTTTTTTTGCAAGAATTCTGGCAATGCCCCGGGTAATTTTTCGCGTAACGAATGTCTCTCCACGCCGTGGGGATTCATGATTGAAGAGAATCCCATTTGCCGCAAACATCTTGTAACCTTCGCGATAATTACGGGTCATCCAGTAAGAATAGAGTTTAGCACATGCATAGGGACTGCGGGGCTGGAACAGGGTATCTTCATTTTGCGGAGGGGACGCAGAGCCAAACATCTCACTGGAAGATGCCTGATAAAACTTTATCTTAGAATTGCATCTACGCACTGCTTCAAGAAGCCGGGTGGTGCCGAGTGCCGTTACATTGCCGGTATATTCCGGGGTCTCAAAGCTTACCCGGACATGGCTCTGGGCGCCGAGATGATACACTTCATCCGGCTGAAAGTTGTACATGATATTTGCGATCTGTTCCGAATCGGAAAGATCCCCATAATGAAGAAACATTCTGGCATGAGGATCGTGGGGGTCAATATATATCTGGTCAATCCGGCTTGTATTGAATGTTGAAGATCTCCGTATAAGACCGTGGACTTCATACCCTTTGGAGAGCAAAAGTTCGGCAAGATAAGATCCATCTTGTCCGGTAATTCCCGTAATGAATGCTTTTTTTGCCATATATTCCGTAGTTATTTGTTAACATACTGGGGATACAAATATTTCCTTTTGGGAATTTGAAACGTATTTCTGATATTAACTCATTGAGTTCCAGTGATATTATTCAAATTCGTATTAATCCTTCACTGTTTTTTGGTCCTGTTGAAACCCTTCACAATGCTCGCTGTTATTGCCCTTATTGAGGAAATGGACAATTAATTGGAGTTTAATGTGAAAGTTTGAGCAGAGGTACATTTTATATTATTTCCGGTATCGATAGGCTAACTGTTATTTTCGGGTTCTCTGTCGCAAGATTGATGGATATTTCACTCATAGGTGCTTCAAATGCACATCTCGTTTACAGAATTCGTGAGATCGCTTTACCCCCAGAAAGATCATTTAAAGAACATCTATGCAAATGCAAAATTGTATCGAAACACACATGAATTTTGCATGCGAATACTGTACAATTTAAAATTCGGGATTATTCCTCAAAACAAATTTTTAAATATTATAAAGAATAATTAAGAATTATACCCATAGCCGGAGGTGGTTTGATTCTATTTCGGGTTTTGTCCCTTTGCACCGAGTTCCTCAAAAGTACACATCCTCAACCTGCCACCCGATCACATCGGAAGGTAATCCATCTAGCCCCATAACAATACCAGATAAAATACTTTTTTCTTTTTTGCACCTCTCCATTCCTCCCCATGGGTGAGAGGTATATCCCCCACATCTGTGACACCAATACCCAGTAGTTTACGGTGTTGGCTTTACATTCCGTATCGCGGGCACAACCCTTTCATTACACCCGGTGATCCGGAGCACTAAACCTTAAGTATCATCTGCCGGGCATCGTGTTTCTCAAAAGAGGACAATCGTATGCCAAGAAGACGGATCGGTCGATCATCAAAAATATCCCTTAGCAGGGAGTGAGAACAGGAGCGCACAATACTTGCATCATCCGTATAATACGAAAGCGTCCGGGCTTTTGTCCTTGTGACAAACCCATTATATCGCACCTTAATCGTTACCGACCTGCATCTCAGCGATTCATCAACAAGATTCCGGCATGCTTCGCGTGCCAGTGCATCAATGGTTGCAACAATCACCTGCTCGTCTTTTGTATCTTCAGGAAATGTCGTCTCGCGGGATACCGACTTAACACCGTCCCGCTCTTCTACAAGATCATCATCGATACCGGTAGTAATTGCCTGAAGAGCAATCGCAGAACGCCCGAACCGGGCAATCAACACCTGGATATCAAATTCAACGAGATCTTTGATCGTCCTGATACCTATCTCAAAGAGCTCTGCTTCTGATCTCTTACCAACACCAGGAATTTTCCGAACCGGCATAGGGGCAAGAAAAGAAAACAGGTTTTCTCGTTCAACAACGGTGAGTCCGTCAGGTTTATTGACATCTGAAGCGATCTTTGCCACAACTTTTGTCGGTGCAATACCAATTGAACAGGTAAGCCCGAGCCGCGTATGGATCTCATCCCTGATCCGGGCAGCAAGATCGGTTGCTGCTGCATAACTTCCCACTGCACTCACATCAAGAAACGCTTCATCAATGCTTACCTGCTGGAACAAAAACCCGTGGGATTTCAGGATCGCCATCACTTCAGCAGAGGCTTTGGCATACCGGGGAAAATGAGGGGGGAGAAAGATCGCATGTGGGCAAAGAACGAATGCCTGCGAGATGGGCATTGCCGACCGTATGCCAAATGCCCGCGCCTCATACGAGCAGGTTGAGACAACTCCCCTGCCAGTACCATTTTTTGGGTCAGCACCAATGACCACAGGTTTTCCTTTCAGCTCAGGGTTATCTTGCATCTCAACCGAGGCATAGAAACTGTCCATATCCAAGTGGAGGATGATCCGCTGGTGAGCCATGTTTGTCTCTTCCCTAGTGAAGTTCCCGTACCTGCATTCCTGTACAAAGGTATTCGTCATATCAATTCGCAACCGTCGAAAAATCACTGAGCCGGCACTGGCGCTGCCGTATCGATTCTCTCAACAATGCCCCTTCTTCGATAAACCGGGTCATGGGGAGCGAAAACGATTCCGAAATATGGGAGAGTGCAGACCGGATATCTTCAAACTCCTGTGCAGGCTGCCGCATTGCACCCCGGACATTCTCACGGACATTGAACACTCCCATCGGTACATACCCACGGTGCGCTTCGCGTAAAATGATCGCCCCAGCCTGTTCCTGTTGTCGGGCAAGAGCTTCGAGCACAGCCATCTTGCAGGAGTAATAGCACCCACCCAGATGAGAGTATTCAGTCTTTTTTTTATTCCCTTCATGATCGGAAAAGACGAGCTCTTCATTGCCCAGTACTTTCAAAAACGCCTCCGACCATTCGTACTGCCAGCCGGTGGGCATCAAAAGGACTGCGTAATTGTTGTGGAGGCTTGAAAACTGGTGAACCCGGAGAGTATCGATCACGGTATTTTTCTTCACATCGGCAAGAAGCCGGTCACCGATCACTGTGTCGCATGCGGTAATCGACCAGCGGGTAGGAACAAGATGCCGGTTCCTGTCCTTACCCATAGTCCCGACAGAAAATGCTTTCTGGATGCTGGAAAATGGAACACCCTGCCGGTGCAGACCGATAACTGCTTCAGCAGACCTCAGGTCCGTGTCATAGAACACCTTTTCGAGTTTGTTATCCCACCTTCCGCTCTCGATCTCAAACCTTTCAATTGCAGCACTCGGACCAAATGGGGTATGCTCTTCGGAGAACGTTGTACCGGTAGGGATGGATGAGAAAGAAACATCGCTTTCGATGGACGATGAAGACAACGAGATCTCCTGGAGTTTTTCCACATATCGCGAGCCGAGATCTCCTGCATTCACCATGGATTTTCCCCGAACAAGATTAAGCCGGTACCCGATGATTTCTTCCTGCGTGAGATTTCCGGCTATCCATGATTCGGGCATGTCCATGATTGCGGTGTCGCCATGCTGCGGCGCGATCATCGGGCCGGCATAAACATCCGGGTAATTCCAGCTCCCGATAAACACTGACGGAGGAGAACTTCCTTCCATCTCTTTTCCCACGTCAACCGATCTCATCTGAAGAGTAGAAGCGGTCAGTTGTTTGAGATACGCACCTTTGCCGATCATTGCATTGTAAAAAGGTGAGAATGGGAGAATATAAGGGACAGAGTGTGCGGGGAGAAAGTAAGGCAGATAAGTTTTATGAGATATCGAACCACCATATATACAATACATACCTTCATTGGCCTAGAAGGTCATATATGTAGCAAAGGAGTTGTCTCAATTAGACCCAATAATAACGATGATGTAGATCCAAACGCAGTAAACGCGGACGGTTCGCCGGTTGTCCGTGTCCGTCTTCCCAAGAAATGGGCCGGTGAACAGTTCGCATTCGCGGACCTCATGATGGGGGCAAACCATATCCGTGTCCGGTGTTATGACGGCGTAACCCGCATGGGCAGAATCAAGGGAAAGATCAAGAAGCGGGCCTGGATACGGGAAGGCGACATCGTGATTGTCACCCCGTGGAGTTTCCAGGACGAGAAGTGCGATATCATCTACCGCTACCTGCCACCCCAGGCGGACTGGCTGCGCAAGAACCGGTATCTTTAGATACTTTTTTTAATAAAAATGGCTTTGCCATTTTCACATGCCCGCATACATGCGGCAATAAATTATGGGTTTTTAGCAGGTATGCATGCATACCCGCGGACATAAAAAAATACAAAGAAAAGATCTTTTACCGTATGCTCTGCCAGATCGCGAGCACGAATTCGAGCGCAATTAAGATGATTATCACCCATTCAAGGAAATTCGAGTGCTGGATGCGAACTTCATCAGAAAGCATCGAATAATTCTCCCGGATCACATCGATCTTCCGGGTCACGCTCTCGCTCCACTGGCCACTGCGCAGCACTTTTAAAGCGGTTGCATAGACACGGGCATAATAGATATCTTCAGTCACTTTGATCAGGTTATCGACTTTTTCAATAATCTCGGAGATCTCTGCATACATCTCCATCTGGGCAGCCATGATCGCGTGATACTTGCGACTTCTTCGGAACTGAGACAGCCGGTCAGCGTGTTCAATATCATCGTACATCTTCTCCATACCACGGGAGAGTTCACGATCATAATACCGGAGTTCAAGTACCTGTACGTTAGCAAACTCTATGAGATCGATAATATCGGTGGGGCTCTCCGGGTCACAGATGAGTGCCGAATCCCACGAGAGCATGATGAGATCATCAACCGTATAACTCAGCGAATTCTTTACAACTTCCTGGCGCATCTGTGGGGCGATCTTTGCTTTTACTCCGGTCAGGAGCGGGACCGGGTCAATCGAATCGTCCCGGCGATCGGTCACATAGACCGTGTAATCTTCATAGAACTCAGGATCGATCGCAAAATTCTTGATATGGGGTTTGATGATCTCGCCTAAGGTCTTGAGATACTGGACATAATACTCAGCAAGCCCTTCCTGACCGGCAAACAGGAATGCGAGATTCTCCAGTTCATCATAATCAGCATCCCGGTCATCGTGAACAAAACAGAAACTGATCGCACCGATATCAAACACCCGGGCAACCACCGAGAACTCAAACGTCCTGCCCTCCCGCTCGACCCGGATCGGATGCATCTGGATCATGAGTGGGGGATCCTCCATCATGATGGATTTTGGTTTGACCCGGACAAAACTGGTCCTTGCGGTAAAGTAGTTCTGGGCGAGCGCCCGCTCGAGCCAGTCGATGTCGATCTCCCTGCCAATGTCATAGATCCGGTACAGGCGTATTGATATCATAACGTTATACTCCTTTCAAAAGCCGGGGTGCCACCGTACTCTGACAGATGCAGCATGATAGACAACTCACTATGAGAAGGTACCTTTTAAACGATAAAGGGATATGCCAAAAAAAAGAAGCCGGATTTTCCAATCTGATCTATTCGGGATTGCAGGAAATGGATATTTTGATTTTACGATAACCCGGCTTTCAGTGCTGCAAAGTGTTTCTTGTTAAGGGCACGGGAATCATCGGGTTTTAGCGATAGTGCTGTATCAAAAGCCCCTGCAGCCTCCGCGTACCGTTTCTGGTCGAGCAGGACAAGCCCGAGATTGTACCAGCCATGGAAATATTTTTTATCGAGATCGAGCGCCTTATGAAATGAGGTTAGTGCGGCATCGGGTTGCCCCAGTCGCCGGTGAATAAGTCCTTTGTTATTCCAGACCTGTTTGTTGGCAGGATCGATATGGAGTGCATGACCGTAAGCTTCGAGTGCTTCTTTATACTTTCCGAGATCCGCAGCAGCGCTCCCGATGTAATACCAGCTGCGTGAACTGGCAGGATCAATTGCCAGTACCCGGTGAAACGCACCTATGGCCTCTTCATAGCGGTGATTCTGGTAAAGAGAGAGACCGGTCGAATACCATGCAAGCGAAACATCGCGGGGAGCTTTCCTTTTTTTGTCAAGAAAAGCCACATAATTGCGGCTCCTCTTTGAAAGAAAGAGTGCACCTCCGTAATTCCTCCTCATGAGCGAGAGCTGCGATGCTATCTGGTTTGCCCGGATGTAGGATTTTTTTCCTGCACCAGATCTGCCGATATTGATCAAGACAAAACTTTTTCCAACCCATGCAAGGGTATGCAGGGGTTCGAGAGACAGGACCATATCATATGCCTGCAGGGCAAGTTCATAGGATCCCTCCCTGCTATGGAGAGCGGCTTTGTTGAACCATGCCCGGACCAGCCCATGATCGATTGAGATCGCTTTTTCAAATGAGGTGAGCGCATCCTGGTTACGGTTCATCTGCCGGAGCGCCACCCCCTTATTGTACCACGCCACTGCCATATCCGGGTCAATAGTTAGGGCCGCATCATATGCCGCCAGTTCCTCCTCGAAACGGAAGAGCCGGAAAAATAAAAGACCCTTGTTCACCCAGATAATGGCAGATGCCTTATTGAGTTCCAGTGCATGATCGAATGCGGGGATTGCTTCTGCAAACTGCCCGAGACTGACTTCAGAAAGACCCTTGTTGTACCACGCAGCCACCATATGCGGATCTGCATTAAGGGCATTTTCATAGGAGTGGATCGCTTCTTCTGACCTGCCCAGTGTGTCGAGCGCTAGTCCCCGGTTATACCAGAGTGGGGCTGAATGGAAATCGGCCTGAAGTTCTTTATCGTACTCCTGCACAGCGTCTTCCATGAGACCGGCCAGGGCTTTTTCAAATGCCCGGCTGCCCCATGCTTCCGAGATATTCGGGTTAATCGGAGGCATGCGGTCGGTAACAAGTATGCGTTCTTCAGTGCGGGGGACAAACCGGAGTATTTTTCCCTCATTGTACCAGGCAGCAGCACAGTCCGGGTTGAGGAGCAATGCCTGTTCAAACGCCAGCATTGCATCTGCATTTCGCCCGAGTTTGCCCAGTACCACCCCCTTACCCATCCATGCATCCGGCATTGCGGAGTTGAGGGAAAGGGCATGATCAAAGACGGTCAGAGCTTCAGGAAACCGGCCAAGTTCGGTAAGCGCTGCTGCTTTTACCGCATAGGCAGATTCACTGGCCTCATCGATTTTTATCGCCTGCTCACAGACTGTGATTGCCTGATCGTACTGCCTTTGTTCAATAAGTGAAGAGCCGAGTGTAATGAGCGCAAGAACATTTTCAGGTTCAAGCGCGATTGTTTTTTCCAATAATTCCTGCGCCTTTGCATAATCTCCCCGCACAAAATAGACAAGGCTTTTTCCCATAAGCGCAGTTGAGGTACCAGCTGCATACGACAGGGCACGGTCATAGGATTCAACTGAATTGTCATATCGTTCAAGTGCGAGCAGGGCATCACCCCTGCCCGTCCATGCAAACGGATTGTCCGGTTTTAATTTAAGCGCACGTTCAAAGGAGTGGACCGCATCCTCGTTACGCCCCAGCAGGTGCAGGGCAATGCCCCGGCTGTACCAGATGAACTCATTATCTTCCCCAAGCGCCAGTGCACGGTCAAATGCCTGGATGGCTTCTGCGTTTTCAAAAAGATGGGCAAGCGCCAGTCCCTTACCATTCCATGCTCCAGCATTTCCCGGATCAAGAACAAGAGATTGTTCGAATGCAAGGAGCGCTTCCTGATGCCGGTTCTCAGCCTGAAGAGACATGCCAGAAATGTACCAGGACCGTGCATCATCCATATTCAGGCGTCTGGTTTTTGAAACGATGAACTTTTCCACCCCGGTTCATACCGGGATATATCAGAAGTAGAAAAAGAAAATATTAGTGGGTTTTTCGCATGCCAAAGACAGCACAGCACCCGATGATCACGAGTGCACCTGCAGTGAGTTCTAAGGGCATGGGTGATTTTGTCTTTGTCGCAACTGGTACAGCGGCAGTTGTTATAGCTGCCGGGGTAGTTGCAACCGGAGCCATCAACTGGAACGTGAGTTTTGTGTACACGTCATCCTGTCCGGGCATATTGAGAGCATTGGACAGTGCCTGGGAGGCTGCTGCATCCTGGACACTACCGGTTCCGGTAAAGTTAAAGACCGTAGTTTTGGTCTTGGTGTTGATGACCTGTCCTGAATATATGCCTGCATCAATCAGATTTATGTCAAATACCCCATCAGTAGCCGGGCTCTGGACAAAGACATAATACGTTGCCGGGGGCAATCCCGCTGTCTGGTAGGTTTTGGAGAACGTGCCATCGGAGTTAACCGGCACGGTCGAGACGTTCACATAGTTACCTGCAAATATCCAGATCTGGACACCGGAAGCAAGATTACCACCGGTTGCCACGCCACTTATAGTTACAGGGTCTCCAACAGTGGGAGTTGTTGATGAAACGGTTGCGCTGATGAAGGGTTTTGCAACGGTGACACCACTTGCTGCGGAAGAAGTTGATGTAACGGCAGTTGTGGCATTTGTTACACCCGATACCGGAAGCACTACCAGTGCTGCCAGCAGTATCAGGGCAATGACTGCAATTCCAAAAGATACTGATTTCTTCATGAGGAAATTTTTAGGGAGTAATTACTATTAGCATTATGGGTTTTATCCCGCACTGCGGGAATCATCGACATTGGACATTAGACATGCGGCAGGGCCGGTCTGCACGGGAATTATTGTCATGGCAGCAGGCTACACATACGGTTTTTTGCCAATTTCCTGCTTACTGTCTCTGTGGGGTCGTGTTTTTTAGTATCAGTCCGGAACAAACCGGCATTAAAAATAAGAGATTACCGCTTGAGTGTTGTCAAAAACTCGGTCTTTGCAAGGGTATGCCCCTGTAATGCCCAGTCGATCGAGTCCCGGTCTGCGGTCGGCTGGGTGATATCCATATCGACTGCATACAATCGGAAGATGTACCTGTGCGTTGTCCCGACGGGGGGGCAGGGGGGATAATATCCCCTTGATCCGGCACTGGTGTCACCCTGTTGCGCCCCATTGGAGAGCACCTTCTGTGCGGTTTGACCGGAAGGTATGCTGCGGACATCTATGGGTATGTTATAGACAAGCCAGTGAGTGAATGTCCCGGAGGGTGCATCGGGATCTTCAAGAATCAGGACAAGGCTCTTTGTGCCTGCCGGGATGCCATCCCATGAAACTGCGGGAGATTCGCCCGCACCTTTGCAACTATAGACTTCGGGAAGGGGAGAACCCGTCGTAAGCGAGTTGACATTGAGCGTAAAAGTTCCCGGAGGTACGGGAGTTGATGTCGTTTGGGAGATGGATATTTCCGGAGAAGGTGTTGCAGGGGCAGGGGACGAAGGTGCCACTGAGGTACAACCACTGAAGACAAGAAGAAATATGAGGGTTACTCCCACGAGTATGGACGCGTGATTATCCATAACCGAACTGGTATATACACGATAATAAGCATTCCGGCAAAGAACATCGGAAAGGTAATGATATTCATCCACAATGGGCAGCCACTTATATACACTACCGGTATCAATAATTCGTACGTTATTCGGCACAAAAACCAGCCGGTTTTTTAATGAGGCGCCACCATGAAAATGCAGAGTACACCCCAGACACCCAAAAGTAACGGGCCCATCCCATTGAGTTTCTGTATTATCCTTAACGAGGATGGCAGGATCGACCGTTTGGTGGATCTCCCTATGGGGGAATATCTTACTGCAATCAGCAACGCAAAAATTGCATGGATTGACTGTAGCACCAGCGATGATGACAAAGAGATCGAGCAGATCGCCCAGGTTGCCGGATTCTCAAAAATCCCCATCCCGAAATTAACCACCGGTTTTTACTCTGCTTACGAAGATTACGATACCGAACTGGGGATTATGCTCCCTTCGGCAACCGTTAAAGCAGAGAAGATGATGGTTCACCCGCTCTTTGTCCTTATACGTGACAATTTCATCTTAACGGTCCACAGCCAGGAGATCAACCGGCTCCTGAGATTTTCCCGGTATGCCCCGCAGTTTTTCAAAAAGATAGCAGAAGAGTCAGTTGTCGACAAGGTAACCCTCATTCTCGAACGGATCATCGATGAAAACAATGACCGCAACTTCGAGTATCTCCGCGAGATTGAGATGCATGGCGACCAGATCAGCAAATCCCTGATTGAAGAGAACTTAGCCAAGAGAAAGATCGCCCACGATATCTACCGGATGAAACACGTTCTCATCGATTACTTAAACGTGCTCTGGGCGACAAAAGACGTTGTCGATTCCCTCCGCTACGGGGATGCGGACCTGATAACAAACAATGAAAAACTTTTAGGCAGGATCGGTATCCTGTCAGATAACATCGACCGGCATATCGAGCTCTCGGAACAGATGTCAAACGTGCTCTCATCAGGACTTGAAGTGATGCAGAGCATCTACAACAACCAGCTCCAGAGCATGAACAACCGGTTTGCCCTCGTGACTGCGTACCTCACCGTACTCGGCACGGCATTTTTAGTTCCTAATACAATCGCCACCATCGCGGGGAGCGGGCTCATGGAGGGAAAGATGGCGGCACAATGGTGGTATTTACCGCTCCTCATCCTCTCCACGGTAGTCGCGACTGCGGCTTCTTTACTCTGGGTGCTGCACGTCTGGAGGATGAAATCGGACGATTGACAACCGTGCTTTCAGCCTTGAGTGAGGCGGCCCCCTTTTTGATCTTCTTTAGTTCGGGTTCGAACCAGAGCCCGATGCACTGCTTTACCACACCAAAACCTGCATCGCTGTCCAAAAATATCGCACCGATCAGGGCTTCTACGGTATCAGCAAGAATCGTTTCCTCGCCAAGCCGAATGAGCTCTTTCTCCCCGCGGCCCAGCCGGATGAATCGTTTGATCTTCAACCGTTTGCCGACTTTTGCAAGAGTTTCGTTCTTCTCGACGGGTTCCTTGTTGACCGTGATTTCGCCTTTGGTTTCAAGACCTTTTTCCATGAGGTAGAGGATCAACCCCGTCTTGAGTACGGCATCTCCAAGTGTGCTGTAAGCTTCCTGGTCCATGCACCGCTTGTTCTGCTGGAGCAGTTCATGGGCACAGGCGGGGTGTGTGAGTGCCCGGATCAGGTGCTGTGGTTCAAAGAAATGATAGCCGAGGATCTGTTCGATCTCTTCGCGGTCATCTTCATCCATATCTATGTAGTGTTTACGAAGGGATCTGATAAAACAGACGGCATGAAAGACAAACGCAGTTCACTTTTTTATCTCGTACCTGGTACATCAGCCACCAAAAGCCATAAACTATAGCGAAGTATCAAAAACTATCTGCAAAACAATTATCCAAAAAACCAAAACACGCTGGCAGGACTGGTTGATCCTCCGACGAAAAACTGCCTGACAGGTATTCACATAATTTGAGAAGAGACATTAGTTTTTTATAGAGGATGTGTAGTATTTTAAAAAAAAAAGAGGTGTGAAACAATGAAGACAGATGATGCAAAGAAGATTATTTCTACAGCAATTGACAGGGAAGTCGAAGCGTACACATTTTACCGCGGCGTTGCGGACAAGGTAAAGGACCCGGCGTTAAAATCACTGTTTGCCGAGCTTGCCGGTGAAGAGAAGAAGCACCGCGAATTCCTGCAGGGCATGCTCACCAAAGATGTCGCAAAGATGCACTTTGATCCCAGCCATGACTACAAAGTCGCAGATACTCTCCCGACTCCGGCCCTGACCGTTGACATGAAACCCCTTGATGGAATTGTTATCTCTATCAAGAAAGAGCTAGAAGCAATGCAGATGTATACCCAGCTCGCCAACCTGTCAAAAGATGTTGAGACACAGCTGCTCTTTTCCCAGCTGGCTAACATGGAACGCGGTCACAAGGCCCGGCTTGAGGATATCTACACCAACATGGCGTTCCCCGAAAAGTGGTAAGTAAAAATCTGTGAACAGGAATGCATACCATGCATTCCAACTTTTTTCATTTAACGTTTCAATACCCGTAATTCAACACTCTTCCCTGCACAACGACATTCTGGCATAACAAGTACAGGGGAAAAACCATTTACAACAGCAGGTGACCGGCAAGGATGTTAATGCCGATCAGGATGAGAATCAGTCCACCGATGATCTCCATCTTGTTGCCAAGAATATCTTCAAGCCGCTCTCCGAGCATAACACCGGCAAACGAAATTACAAAACAGACAAGCCCGATGATGATGGCAGGAATGAAAACTGCGGTCTGGAGTACGCCAAAACTGACGCCCACAGCAAGGGCATCGATGCTGGTTGCAAGGGAGAGGACGATCACCGGGACCAGTTGGATAACTTCAATATGGGCTTCCTCTTCGCCCCCACGTACACCTTCCCATATCATTTTCCCGCCTACAATGGCGAGCAGGATAAACGCAATCCAGTGATCATACGAAGAGATGAGCCCGATTACCGATGATCCGGCCAGCCAGCCGACAACGGTCATACCTGCCTGGAACACACCAAAAAATAATGCGATGATCACAGCAGCATAAATTAGCCGGGTTTTTGTGGTCGTGCCAATCGCAAGCGATACGGCAAAACAATCCATAGATAGGCCAATGCCAATCACGGCAGGTGTCAGGAAATCCATGTGTTGGTTACAGGTAGGTGGGGAAATCTGA
>Ga0265296_1000869_pt1 | contig 39642 bp, 38 predicted proteins | sample MunlanPumphouse1_FD_189073 | JGI IMG/M metagenome (GOLD analysis project Ga0265296, IMG submission 189073) | Groundwater microbial communities from a municipal landfill in Southern Ontario, Canada - Pumphouse #1 | ecosystem: Environmental > Aquatic > Deep subsurface > Groundwater | place...
TCGATCTCGATCCGGTCTTCAAGAGTCAGATGACGGTAATGTGCGGTCAAGGAAGCGCAACCCTTCAGGCCGTGAGTGTGAATAACCACAACCTACGAGGTGTTGCGCTTCCGTTCAGAACTCGGGGGCGACGGCATCCGCACACCCCTTCGGTAGGATGGAGAAGCCCGATCGGGCGCAGCTACGCGGCAGAAGACCCAGGGGGTTACCCATGCCAGGAATCGTGATCGTCGGCGTCCAGTGGGGCGACGAGGGCAAGGGCAAGGCGACCGACCTGCTCGGCGACCGGACCGACTGGGTGGTGAAGTTCAACGGCGGCAACAACGCCGGGCACACCGTCGTGGTCGGCAATGAGAAGTACGCGCTGCACCTGCTGCCCTCCGGCATCCTGTCGCCCGGTGTCACTCCGGTGATCGGCAACGGCGTCGTCATCGATCCCGAAGTGCTCTTCGACGAGCTCACCGCTCTCTCCGCCCGCGGCATCGACGTCTCGAAGCTCCGGGTGAGTGCGAACGCGCACCTCATCACGCAGTTCCACCGCACGCTCGACAAGGTGACCGAGCGCTTCCTCGGAAAGCGAAACATCGGCACGACAGGGCGCGGCATCGGCCCTGCCTACGCCGACAAGATCAATCGCGTGGGCATCCGCGTGCAGGATCTCTTCGACGAGAACATCCTGCGCCAGAAGGTCGAGGGCGCGCTCGATCAGAAGAACCACCTGCTGGTGAAGGTCTTCAACCGCCGTGCGGTGACGATCGACGAGATCGTCGACGAATTGCTCTCCTACGCGGAGCGGCTGCGACCGATGGTCGCCGATACCGGACACCTGATCGACGAGGCGCTCGAGAACGGCGAGGTCGTGGTGTTCGAGGGTGGCCAGGCGACGATGCTCGACATCGACCACGGCACGTACCCGTTCGTCACGTCGTCGACCGCGACGGCGGCGGGCGCAGCATCCGGATCCGGAGTCGGACCTGGGCGCCTCGACCGCATCGTCGGAATCGTCAAGGCATACACGACGCGCGTCGGATCGGGTCCGTTCCCGACCGAGCTGTTCGACGACAAGGGCGACTGGCTGCGCTCCGCCGGCTTCGAGTTCGGCACCACCACCGGCCGGCCACGCCGCGTCGGCTGGTACGACGCGCCGATCACGCGCTACGCGACGCGCATCAACGGCATCACCGACCTCGTGCTCACCAAGCTCGACATCCTCACCGGGCTCGAGAAGATCCCGGTCTGCGTCGCGTACGACGTCGACGGCGAGCGGTTCGACGACGTGCCGGTGAACCAGACCGACTTCCACCACGCGAAGCCGATCTACGAGGAGTTCCCCGGCTGGAGCGAAGACATCTCCACCGCCCGCACGTTCGAGGACCTGCCGCAGACCGCGCAGGAGTACGTGCTCGCGCTCGAGAAGATGAGCAAGACGCGCATCTCGGTGATCGGCGTCGGCCCTGAACGCGATCAGGTGATCGTGCGCCACGACCTGCTCGATTGAGCGTGACGCCGGCGTGGGAGGTGGCGCTTGTGGCCGCTGAATCGCGGTGGAAGCGGCGCGAGGCGACACCTGCCGGGGCGAGGAGACAGGCGTGACGCAGTTCTGGGTCGGCGGATACGGCGCCGACATGGGTGGGGATGCCACCGGCATCGGCCTGCTCGAGGGGGACGAGGGGCGCGAGCCCGGCACGCTCGCCTACCGTGGCGCCGTGACACGGACTGCGTCTCCTTCCTGGCTTGCGCGGCATCCGTCTCTCGACGTCGTCTACGCGGCGCTCGAGAGCGACGGTACGGTGCAGGCGTTCGTCCGCACCGGCCAGTCGGCTCTTGCGCCGATGGGCCGCCCGGTCGCGGCGGGCGATTCCGTCTGCCACCTCGCGGTCGCCCCGAGCGGTTCGTATCTGATCGCCAGTTGCTACGGCGACGGCCGGGTCGTGCGCATCGACCTCTCCGCGGACGGGCCGCTCGTGAAGCCGACGATCGCGGCTCGTGCGCTCGATCCTTTTGACCCGGATGCTGCGCAGGATGCCGCAGGAGACGACGCTGCGCAGCCCTCCGCGCAGGAGATCGCCGCGGCAATGCTGCGCAGCGGTTCGATGACGTTCGAGGAGCCTCCTGCCGCCGTCGTGGAGCCGCCGCGTTCGGGGCTGCTGCTGTTCGACGACGTGCTCGGGTTCAACATTCCTGCGCCGCCGGAGCCCGAAGCGGCGGTCGAAGAGGATGAGCAGCCGGCTCGTTCATCCCGTGCGCACGCCGCGGCCTTCCTGCCGGACGGACGCATAGCGACCTCCGATCTCGGGTTCGATCTCGTGCGCATCTGGCGCCCGACGCAGGGCAGGCTGACGCTGGATCACGAGATCGTGCTGCCGATGGGCACCGGTCCTCGGCACATGGTCGTCCACCCGAGCGGGCACCTGCACGTGGTGACCGAGTACTCCTGCGAGATCTTCACGCTCGCCGTGCAGCCGGACGGCCGCTGGGCGCTCGCCGCAGCGACCACGGTGACTCCGGCGGCCGAGATCGGCACCGACTTCCCCGCAGAGCTCGCCCTCTCCAGAGACGGCGAGACCCTGTACACCGCGCTGCGGGGCAGTAACACGATCGCCGCCCTTCGCGTGCGCGGCGCCGGCGAGACGGTCGACCCGCTCGCGCTCGCCGAGTCAGGGGTGGACTGGCCCCGCCACCACCTCGTCCACGATGGCTCGCTTCTCGTCGCCGGACAGCGCTCGAATGAGATCAGCGTGCTCGACCTCGACGATCGCATGGGCGCGCCCCGCGGCATCCGGCACCGCACGTCGGCGCCGGCGCCGACCAGCATCTTGCTCGCGCGCTGAGCCGGTGCACGTCCCGCCGATACACCTGTCAGTCCGGATCACGCCCGTATGTCGAAACCCGGCCAGATCGACTGACATCCGTGATCGACGCTGACAAGTGTGAGATCGGCGCGCAAGCAGCATGCCGATGAATTCTGTTGCGCCCGTCGGAGGTTGTTGCGTCTGACGGACTTTTCGGACGAAAACCTCCGACGGGTGTCGCATCCTCCGCCATACGTCACGAGGCGCGCGGGAACAACCCCGGTGACATCGCGTTGCATCTCGACAAGACTGGTGCAGTACCGGTTCCGACGGAGGGCGACGCTATGCCGACAGAAGAATACGACCTGATCGTCCTGGGGGGAGGCCCCGTAGGCGAGAACGTCGCGGACCGAGCGGCCCAGGGCGGACTCACAGCGATCATCGTCGAGAGCGAGCTCGTCGGCGGCGAATGCTCGTACTGGGCGTGCATGCCGTCGAAGGCATTGCTGCGATCCGCACAGGCGCTGCGCGCGGCCCAGCATGTGGCGGGCGCTGCCGAGGCGGTCACCGGAACGCTCGACGTGCGTGCGGTGCTCGCCCGCCGCAACTCGTTCACGAGCGACTGGTCCGACGACGGCCAGGTGAAGTGGCTCAACTCGGCCGGCATCGACCTCGCCCGCGGCCACGGCCGCATCACTGGTCCACGCGAGGTAACCGTGACGACCGACGACGGCACCATGAAGGTGCTGAAAGCCCGCCACGCGGTCGCGATCAGCACCGGAACGGATGCGGCGATCGCGCCGATCGACGGACTGGCGGATGCTGCGCCCTGGACGAGCCGTGAGGCGACGAGCGCGCAGGAGATCCCGGCATCCCTCGCCATCATCGGCGGCGGAGTGGTGGCTGTCGAGATGGCCACCGCCTACGCCGGTCTCGGCGCGAAGGTCACACTGATCGCCCGCAGCGGACTGCTCGAGAAGATGGAGCCGTTCGCGGGCGAACTGGTCGAGAAGGGGCTGCGCGCGCTCGGCGTCGACATCCGCACGAACACCCGCACGACCCGCGTCGCGCGAGACGCTGCGGGAGTGACTGTGACGCTCGACGATGGCACGGAGATCGTCGCAGAAGAGGTGCTCGCCGCGACCGGCCGAACTCCGCGCAGCGGCGACATCGGACTCGAGACCGTCGACCTCGAGCCGGGCAGATACATCAAGACCGACGAGACCCTCCGCGTGCCAGGCAGCGACTGGCTGTACGCCGTCGGCGACGTCAACGGACGCGTACTGCTCACCCACCAGGGCAAGTACCAGGCCAGGGCCGCAGGCGATGTGATCGCGGCGCGCGCGAACGGCGAAGACATCGACGACGCCGCGTGGGGTCGCCACGTCGCGACCGCCGACCACGCCGCCGTTCCCCAGGTCGTGTTCGGAGAGCCGGAGGTCGCATCGGTCGGCCTGACGGCGAAGGCCGCCGAGGATGCCGGATACCAGACCCGCGTGATCGATCAGGATCTCGGGGCGATCGCCGGCTCCAGCCTGCGTGAGGACGGGTACAGCGGACAGGCCCGCATGGTCGTCGACACCGAGCGCGACGTCATCCTCGGGGTGACCTTCGTGGGTCCGGATGTCGCGGACCTGCTGCAGGCGGCGACCGTCGCGATCGTCGGTGAGGTACCGATCTCGCGGATGTGGCACGCGGTGCCCGCGTATCCGACGGTCAGTGAAGTCTGGCTGCGGCTGCTCGAGCAGTACGGGCGGGATTCTGCCTGAGCCGGTTCGGGCAGCTTTCCATCCATCTGGCGCACGGCTGCGAACAACCGAAGAATGTGCCACATATGTCTGACCCTTCCCATACGCTCGAAACCGAATCTGAGGAGACATCACCATGAAGGCTGTACTCGCAGGAACCGTGATCGCCGAGGCCGACCAGAGCGATCTCATCTCGATCGAGGGCAACTGGTACTTCCCGTTGACCTCTGTGGCGCCGGGAGTGCTCGTGCAGAGCCCGACCCCGTACACCTGTCCGTGGAAGGGCGAGGCGCAGTACTACTCGCTGCAGGTCGACGGTCAGACGCACGCCGATCAGGCGTGGGGCTACCCGAACCCGTACCCGACCGCCTTCGAGCGCCTCGGCAAGGACATCTCCGGACACATCGCATTCGGACCGGACGTCGAGGTCGGATGATAGACCGAGCAACGGAAGCAGGGCAGGCATGATCGAGTTCCGATCGGTCACGAAGAGGTTCCCGGATGGCACGCTCGCCGTCGAGGACTTCAGCCTCGTGCTGCCGTCACGCAAGACGACGGTGTTCGTCGGATCATCCGGATGCGGCAAGACGACTCTGCTGCGCATGATCAACCGCATGGTCGAGCCGAGCAGCGGCGACGTCGAGATCGACGGCGAGAGCGTGCTCGACAAGAACCCGGTGAATCTGCGGCGCAGCATCGGCTACGTCATGCAGAACTCCGGACTCATGCCGCACTTCACGGTGATCGACAACGTCGCCACAGTGCTGCGCCTGACCGGCACCTCCAAGAAGGATGCGCACGAGCGCGCCCGCACGCTCCTCGACACCGTCGGACTCGACCACGCGCTCGCCGACCGCTACCCGAGCCAGCTCTCCGGGGGGCAGCAGCAGAGAGTCGGAGTGGCGCGCGGCCTCGCGGCCGATCCGAACATCCTCCTCATGGACGAGCCGTTCGGCGCCGTCGACCCGATCGTGCGCGCCGACCTGCAGCTGGAGCTCATCCGGCTGCAGGTCGAGCTCGACAAGACCGTCGTCTTCGTGACGCACGACATCGATGAGGCGTTCCTGCTCGGAGACCAGGTCGTGATCCTCGACAAGGGCGCCCGCATCGTGCAGGTGGGCAGCCCGAGCGAGATCATCGAGAATCCGGCCGACGACTTCGTGACGGCATTCATCGGCGCCGAGCGCGGCAAGCGGGCACTGAGGATCAAGCAGACCTCGCACGGCCGGGTCGTCGTCGATTCAGAGGGGCGCACTCAGGGCGCGCTCCTCGATGACGAGGCCCCGGCGGATGCTGCGTCAGAGGTGCGCGCCGAGGGGGCCGGAACCTCGTGAACTGGATCGCCGACAACTTCGGCCTCATCCTCGAGTTGACGCTCGCGCATCTCTGGCAGAGCGCGATCCCGATCGTGCTCGGATTCGTGCTGTCTCTCCCGCTGGGATGGGTCGCCTGGCGGTACCGACTCGTGCGTGGTCCAGTGGTCATCCTCACCGGGCTGCTCTACACGATCCCCTCGCTGGCTCTTCTCATCCTGCTCCCCGCGCTGATCGGCATCTCCACGCGCGACCCGGCGAACCTCATCATCGGCCTCACGATCTATGCGATCGCGATTCTCGTGCGGGCTGTCGCCGACGGCCTGGATTCGGTCGATCCGGCCATCCGTCAGTCTGCGACCGCGATGGGCTACGGCGGGCTCCGCCGGTTCTGGACGGTGGACTTCCCGCTCGCGGCGCCGGTGGTGCTCGCGGGGCTCCGCGTGACGGCGGTGAGCACGATCTCACTCGCCACGGTCGGCATCCTCGTGGGCGTGGAGAACCTCGGCTACCTGTTCACCAACGGCCTGCAGCGGCGCATCATCGCCGAGGTGTTCGCCGGTGTGCTCGCGGTCGTCGTGATCGCCCTGCTCATCGACCTTCTCCTCCTGCTCGCCGGGCGTGCGCTCATGCCATGGACCCGTGCGGTCAAGACTCCGAATGCCGCTCGCCGCCCCGCCCGCATCGTCAGGGCGGCCGCATGAATCTGTTCGCCGAGGCTCTCGCCTGGCTGTTCTCCCCTGAGCGGCTGGAAGGTCAGTATGCACTGCCCGTCCTGCTCGGACAGCACCTGTTCTACACGGTCGTCTCGGTGGTGATCGCGGCGGTGATCGCCGTCCCGGCAGGCTGGCTCATCGGCCACACCGGCCGCGGGCGCGAGGTGGCCGTGGCGATCTCCGGCGCGGCCCGCGCCGTGCCGTCGTTCGGACTCATGGTGCTGCTCGTGCTGCTGCTGGGTGTGCTGCGCGTACCTCAGGCTGCGACCATCACGTTCGTGCTGCTCGCGATTCCCTCCCTGCTCGCCGGTGCCTACACCGGTCTCGAGGCCATCGACCGCCGCGTGATCGACGCCGCCCGCGCCACCGGCATGACCGAGTGGCAGATCTTCTGGAAGGTCGAGGTGCCGCTCGGGCTGCCCCTGCTGGTCGGCGGCCTGCGCGCTGCGACCCTGCAGGTGATCGCCACGGTCACGATCGCCGCCTACGTGAACCTCGGCGGGCTCGGCTGGCCGATCATCCAGGGCATCCCGCTGCGCCGCTTCGACCAGGTGCTCGGCGGGGCCATCCTCGTCGCCGTGCTCGCACTGATCGCTGACATGCTGCTCGCGCTCGCCCAGCGGGCGGCGGTTCCCGCCGGCATCCGCGTCGCGTCCCGCGGGTCACGGACGCCGCGAGCGGCCCGCCGCGCAGCATCCGCCGAATCGCCTTCCGCCTCGGAGGACTCGGCCGCGACCGCACCCTCCTCAGCCTCCCCCACTTGACCAGCTCCCCACCAGGAACAGCACTCCCCACCAGGAAGGAACATCATGTTCACCGCACGAAAGTCACGCCTCGCCCTCATCGGCGGCATCGGGCTCGCAGCCTCGCTCGTGCTCGCCGGCTGCGCGAGCAGCAACCCGCTCGACACCCCCACCGAAGACGGCGGCGAGAGCGCCGGCTCCGACACGATCGTCATCGGATCGCAGGCCTACTATTCCAACGAGATCATCGCCGAGATCTATGCTCAGGCGCTCGAGAACGCCGACTTCACTGTCGAACGCGAGTTCAACATCGGTCAGCGCGACGCCTACATCCCCGATCTGGAGTCCGGCGCGATCGACCTGTTCCCCGAGTACACCGGCAACCTGCTGGAGTTCTACGACGACTCGGCCGACGTCACGAGCCCTGAGGACGTGTACACGGCGCTCCAGGACGCGCTGCCGGATGGACTGACGGCCCTCGACTACGCCGAGGCCAGCGACCAGGACACCTACACCGTCACGAAGGAGTTCGCCGCGGCGAACAAGCTGACCTCGATCGCCGACCTGGCCAGCCTCAGCGAGAAGGCCACGATCGGCGGCGCACCGGAGTTCGAGCAGCGTCCGTACGGGCCCGCCGGCGCCAAGGAGCTGTACGGCGTCGACCTCGCGTTCTCCGCGACCGGTGACACCACGCTGGAATCGCTGCTCGCCGGCGAGATCCAGGTCGCCGACATCTACAGCGCAGACCCTGCCTTCGAGACCGAGGACATCGTCGCGCTCGAAGACCCGGAGAACCTGATCCTGGCATCGAACGTCGTGCCGATCGCCTCGAGCGATGTGGCCGATGAGATCGCCGACGTCATCAACGCGGTCAGCGCCGCGCTCGGTGCCGACGACCTGGTCGCGCTCGGAGTGCAGAGCACGGTCGACGAGAAGTCGCCCGAGGAGATCGCCACGCAGTGGCTGACGGACAACGATCTGCTCTGATCACGCAGGATCGACACACGCAGGATCGACACACGCAGGATCGAGGGGTCTTCCGGTGCATACCGGGAGGCCCTTCTGCGTGCGCGGCACGCGGCGCCTGAGACAATGGAGCCCATGGCCATGGACTCACGCGCATGATCTCGAAGCGCGATCTCGCTCAGCGACTCGACATCCCTCTGGAGATGGTCGACCGTCACGGCCTCGGCGACGGCATGAGCGAGGCGGAGTTCGCCGCGCTCGAGCAGGATCCGCCCGTATGGCTCACCCAGTCGCGGGCGAACCGCAAGAAGGGCGCCCGTCCGGTGTGGGCGACCCTGACGTGCGACGTGTGCGGATACACCGAGACGACCAGGCCCAAGAAGTGGTGGCCGGAGTTCACCTATCTGATGTGCGGCCACCATTCGATGGGCGAGCTCCCGAAACCGGCATCCGGTCACCACCGCGGTGAGTTCGACGGCGTCGGGAGCCGGTTCGTCGGGGTGGTCGATCAGTCGATCGAGGGCGTCTAGATCCTGGAGTCCTGGCGCGGAATCCAGATCTTCTTGATGATGATCAGAATGGATGCCGCGACCGGCACCGCCACGAGCGCTCCGAGCAGTCCGAGCAGTGTTCCCCCGACCAGGGCGCCGATGACGACCAGCGAACCGGGGATCGAGATCGCCCTGTTCATCACGCGCGGTGTCAGGAAGTACGACTCCACCTGCATGTAGACGAGGTAGACGACCGCGAAGATCAGCGCGAAGACGATGTTGTCCCCGAACAGGGCGATCCCGGTACCGATCACCCAGAACAGCAGCGACCCGACAAGCGGGATCAGCGTGATGAGGAACGCGACGACGGCCAGCAGCAGCGGGAACGGCAGCCCGAGCGCCGTGTACAGCACGAGCACGACCATGGCGTTGATGAACGCCAGAGTCACCATCCCCATGACGTAACCGCCGACCGAGTCGGTGATCTGCGTGCTGATGATGTCGGCGTTGGCCCGGTCGCGCGCCGGCACGAGGCGCAGCATCGCGGCCTTGATCCCGGGCAGCGTCGCCACGAAGTAGATGATGAGCACCAGCACGATGACCGCGCCGGAGATGCCGTTGGCGATGGATGCTCCGACCTGCAGCGCGCCTCCGCCGATCGCGGCGATGTTGCCAGGGTTCGTCAGGAACGCCTGGACATCGCCCACCATCGACTCGAACTGGTCGCCGAACTGATCCTCCAGGGTCGCGTAGAGATCGCTGCCCTGGAAGTCCGCGATCATCCCTGGGACGTCCTTCACGAAGGATGTGATCTGCGTCACGACGACGGGGACGATCGACCAGATGATCAGGCCCAGCGCGACGATGAGTGTGAACAGGACGATCAGCACGCCCCATCCGCGACTCAGACCGCGGCGCTCCAGGAAGCGCACGGCAGGGTCGAGGCCGAGGGCCGCGAACAACGCGAGCGCGATGTAGATGATGACCGTCGAGAGGTTCGACAGCGCGAGCCCGAGCAGGATCGCGGCCAGCCCGCCGAGGGTGACGAGGAAGCCGAACACGAACGGCCGCTCGATGCGGGTCCAGAACGAGCGATTCGACGCGACCGGTTCGACGACTGGCTTGGTCTTGATCTCCGGTTCTGCAGGTGGCTCCGCCTTGATGGCCTTCTGCTTCTTCGGCTTCGTCTTGGTCGCTGCTTCGGCCCGGCGGGTGACCGGCGCCTCGGCGGCGGAGGAATCGTCGGATGCCGCAGGCTCATCGATACTCATGCGCTCACTCTAGAGCGTGGAAACCCGCCCATCGGGAGCCGCTCCCTGGGCCCTTCGCGATATCGTCGTACCTGCGACCTGGAGGAGACACATGACCGACGCAGAAGACGCCCGCGCCGAGCTGCTGCGACTGCGCGGCAGTATCGACAACATCGACGCCGCGCTCATCTACATGCTCGCCGAGCGGTTCCGCGCGACCCAGCAGGTCGGCGTCCTCAAGGCAGAGCACGAGATGCCCGCATCCGATCCGAAGCGCGAGGAGCAGCAGGTCGCACGTCTGCGCGCCGTCGCGGAGGAGGCGCATCTCGACCCCGAGTTCGCCGAGAAGTGGTTCAACTTCGTCGTCGCGGAGGTCATCCGCCACCACACCGAGGCCAAAGAAGGGCGCTGACCGGATGACTCGGCCGGCGATCGATGACAGGGATGCGCGGTTCCGGCTCGGGATCATCGGTCATGGGATGTGGCCTTCCACGTACCTCATCCCCGGCGCGCGCCAGTTGGATGGTGTGGATGTCGTCGCCGTGTGCGGTCGCGATTCTGCGCGGGCAGCCGAGTTCGCCGACGCTCACGGCATCGAGCGTTCCTACGACTCGATCGATCGGATGCTGACTGTCGAGGATCTCGACGGCGTGATCATCGCGAACCCTCCGCCCCACCACGAGTCCGCAGTCCGCGCCGTGTCGGGTTTCCGCGCCGCCGTTCTCTGCGAGAAACCCCTCGCCCTGGAGGCGGACAGCGCGCGCCGGATCAGGGATCTGCTCGTCGACAGGCCGGCGCTCACCGGGTTCACATTGCGATGGCAGCCGCTGTTCCAGCAGCTGCGCGAGGCCGTCGTGACGCAGGCCGTCGGCGCGGTTCGGCACGTGCGCATCCGCTACCTGCAGTCTTCGGCGGCCACGCCCGCACGCGGGTGGGACTGGCATTTCGACGCGGCCGACGAACCGCTCGGCGTCATCTCCGACCTCGGCCCGCACGCCATCGACCTCGTGCGGTGGATGGTCGGCGATGTGACCGAGGTGTCGGCGTTCGCACGCACGACGATCGGCGAGCGGCCGGATCCCGGGTCGGGTCGGGATCGCCAGGTCACCAATCACGACGACGCGGACGTCCAGCTGGCGGCGCAGTCGGGCGCGACCGCGTCGCTGACGATCAGTCGCGTCGCCCCGGATGCCGGGGTGCCGGGCGGGATCACGATCGAGGTCCTCGGGGACGCGGGATGGATCAGGGTCGACTCCAATGAGCCGGATGTCGTGATCGGCACAGCATCCGGAATCGAACGACGGCCTGTGCCGGTGCGGTCATTCCAGGACGGCGCCGGCGCGCAGATCGGGGACTTCGTCCGCGTCGCGCGCGGTGAGCACGTAGACGGGCTGCCGAGCATCGACGACGGCTATCAGGCACAGCTCGTGATGGATGCCGTCGCGCGGTCCCTCGACGCGCGCGAGTGCATCCATCTGGGTTGAGTCCGTCCGTGGGAGGCGCGCTACTTCGAAGTCCCCTGCGACACCGAACCCTGCAGCTGGCGCTGGAAGAAGATGTACACGATCAGCACCGGGACGATCGTGATGATCACGGCGGCGAACATCTCACCGAAGTCGAGCGCGTACCCCGCGGACGAGGCGTAGGACGCCATGCCCTGTGAGAGCACGTACTTGCTCCTGTCGGTGTTCAACGAGATCGGCAACAGGAACTGGTTCCACAGGCCGAGGAAGTTCATGATCGCCACGGCAGCCATCCCGGGCTTGGCCATCGGCAGCATCACCTGGAAGAAGGTGCGCCATTCGCTCGCACCGTCGACGTATGCGGCCTCCTGGATCTCATAGGGCAGCGACTTGAAGAACGAGAACAGGAAGAACACCGTGAACGGCAGTGCGAACGCGACGTACGTGATGATGAGGCCGGGCAGCGTGTTCAGCAGCCCCATGCCCTGCAGGATGAAGAACAGCGGGACGATCGCGAGGAAGACCGGGAAGGTGAGTCCGGCGAGCATCAGGTAGTAGATCACCCGGCTGCCCGGCACCGAGAACCGTGCCAGCACGTACGCGCACATGGCGCCGAGCACCATCACGAGCACGAGCGAGACACCCACGACGATGACCGTGTTGATGAACATGCCGCCGAAGTTGTTGCCCACCCAGGCGTTGATGTAGTTGTCGAAGCTCCAGTTCGCAGGCAGGCCGAACGGCGATGCGAAGATCTCCTTCGTGGTCTTGAAGGAGCCGATGAGGGTCCACAGCATCGGCATGATCACGACGAGCGACCAGATGATCAGAACCACGTGGGATGCTCCGCCGACGGCCTTGTCGCCCTTGGTGGATTTCGTCCTCAAGGCGGTCGGCCGAGTCCCCGACTTCGGGTCGATCGTGACCGCTGCGCGCGTGTCGAGACTCATGAGCGCCCTCCTTCATCCTTGCCGCCGATGAGGCGGAACACGCCGATCACGATCGCGGCGAACAGCAGCGTGATCACAGCGAGGACCACACCCATCGCACTCGCCAGGCCGAACTGGCCCTTCTCGAACGCGGTGCGGAACAGGTACTGGCTCATCACCAGGGTGCTGTTGCCTGGACCACCGGTGGAATTGAGGCCCACCATGTAGACGAAAGCATCCAATGCCAGGATGCCGAGATAGATGTAGGCAGTCTGCACGTTGTCGCGGATCTGCGGGAGAATTATCGAGGTGACAGTGCGGAACCGGCCGGCCCCGTCGATGCGCGCGGCTTCGAGGGTCTCAGATGGAACCCCCTTGATCGCGGCGATGAACAGCACCATGTAGAAGCCGACCATGCTCCAGACGATGACGAAGATCGTTGCGCCCATGGCGGTGCGCGCGTCGCCCAGCCACGCGAAGCCGTTCGTGTCGACCCCGATCACCCCGAGAAGACCGTTCAGCAGGCCGCTGGGCGTGTAGATCATGTTCCACAGGATCGCGATCACGATCGCGGGGATGACATACGGGAAGAAAGACACCACGCGATAGAAGCTCGAGCCCGTCAGGCCGCGTACTTGACCGTGGCTCGGGCCGCCGACGGTGATCATGCTCGCGAAGATCAGGGCGATCACGATCGTGATCAGCGGGACGACGATCGCGAGCAAGACGTTGTTGCCCATGGCCTGAAGAAAAGTCGGGTCCTGGAACAGCTTCACGAAGTTGTCGACGCCGACGAAGTCCATGTTCGGCGAGAAGCCGGTCCAGTTCGTCATCGCGTAGTAGACGGCCTGGATGAACGGCGAGATGACGAAGATCAGGAAGATCGCGACCGGAAGCCCGAGGAACACCAGCAGGAACGACACATAGTCGAACGTCATCCTGCGGCGCAGCCCCGCACGGGGCGCCTTGCGGCGTCCCGTGCGGGCGGTGACGACGGCGCTGGTGTCCAGCGCCGCGTCGAGGCCAGGAGCGTTGAGGGTCACTTGATCTCGATCTTCTCGATGGAACTGTCGTTGCGAATCTTGTCGGTCAGGTCCTGCAACTGCTTCGTGATGTCTGCGACCGTCATCTTGCCGTCGAGGAACGAGTTCCAGATCGGCAGCTGGTCGGAGTTCATGCCGTACAGGTTGAATGACTGGATCGTGAACATGCCCGACCCGGCCGACGCGATCATCTCCACCTGCGACACGAGCGCCGTCGAGCCGAAGCCGTCCTCGGGCACGATGTCCTTGACGACGGTCGGGGCGAGCTTCTCCTTCGAGAAGGCCGACGCCGCCTCCTTCGAGAGCATCGTGCGCAGCAGCTCCTTGCCCCCGGCGGGGTTCTTCGCCTTGGACGGCACGATGAAGGGTTCACCGGCCTCGGCCCGCATGAAGCCGGCAGGCGTGGTCGCCTTGTCGTCCAGGGGCATCTCACGCACGCCCTTCATCTGGAAGTTCTCGGCCGTGGTCTTCTTCATCTCGTTCTCGATCCACGACCCGGACGGGTACAACAGCGCCTCCTGGTCGAGGCTCCACTGCGCCTGAGCCTCGGTGAACTGCGTGCCACCGCCACCGGGCTTGACGTAACCGGCCTGGATCAGCTCGTACAGGACGGTGAGGATGGACTGCAGAGTCGGATGCGACCAGCATCCTTCTTCGAGGTTCTCCAGCGGCAGGCGCACATCGTCGCCGGACTGGATGATGGCAGAGTCGACGACGAAGGTCTGGTAGTAGGTCGCCGCTTCCTTGCCCCAGAGGAACAGGTACTTGCCCTGTGCCTTCGCCGCCTCGCCGAGGGCCTTCAGATCCTGCCAGGTCGTCGGCGGCTCCCAGCCGTTCTCCTCGAACAGGCTTCCCGAATACCAGATGCCGTACGTGGTGAACACGTAGTTGATCGCCGCGAACTTGTCGCCGAAGGTGCCTGGGGCCTTCACGCCGTCGAACAGGGTGTCGGCGATCTTCGTGCCCTCGAGGTTCTCGGCCTCGAGCACGTCGCTGAGGTCCTCGAGCTGGTCGAGGATGGTGTTCCAGCCGATCGAGTTCGCGCCGGAGTTGTCGACGAGATCCGGCGGGTTGCCGCCCACGAACCGCGGCTGCAGCTCCTGTGCGATCTTGGTGGAGGCGGAGACCTTGGCGGTGACGCCGTCCAGGCCCTTGTTGCCGGCCATGATCTTGGCCGCGTTCTCGACGTAGTCGACGCCGTAGCCGCCGTCGAAGATGACCGCGTCGACCTCGGTGTTGGCTGCGACGCCGAACGGGTTGTCCGCGGTGACCTCGCCCTTGGCGCCGCCTCCGCCTCCGCCGCCACCCGGTGCTGCGCAGGATGCGAGGGACATGCCAAATGGCAGCAGCAGCGCCGTCGCTGCAGCGCCGCGCAACAGGTTGCGACGGCTGATGGAGGTTTGTGTGAGTTCCATCTTCGTACCTTTCATTGTGGTGATCAGTGTTCGGGTTCAGGCGCCCCGGCGCATGCGACCGCGATAGCGGTCTTCCAGGACGGAGTTGTGCTCATCGCCGCCGGGGATGTTGGCGGAGATGTACATCGGGGGAGTCTCGCCGCGGTCGGCGATGGTGCGTGCGACGCCGAGCGTGAGCAGCTGGGCGATGAACGCGGCGGTGATCGATGAGATGGCTCCGGCGCCGATACCGCCCGTGACTTCGAGGGTCGTGTCGCCGTAGGGGGCGAGGTTGTCGATCACGACGTCGGCGACGTCGGCGAGGCGCTTGCCGGACGGATGCTTCGGTTCGACGCGCATGGTGTGCTCCATGCTCGTGACCGCGATCACGCTGTGTCCGCGCTCCTTCGCCCACAGCGCTGCCCCGACGATCGATCCGTTCACACCGGAGTTCGAGGCGATCATGAAGACGTCGCCCTCGCCCACCGGGACCGTCGCCATCAGCTCGTCGACCAGCCAGGGTTCGCGCTCCAGTGCGCTGGTCAGAACGTCCACTTCGCGATCGCCATGCATCACGAGGTCGCGCAGCGCGAACTTGTTGGTCGGGATGAGCCCGCCCGCCCTGCCGGAGATCTCCATCGCGAACGCCTCGGAGTGACCGGTGCCGAAGGCGTGGATCACTCCGCCGGCATCCAGCGCCGCGACCATCAACTCGACCGCGGGATCGAGGGCGCCGGCTTCGGCATCCGCAGTGAGGCGGGTGAGGCGATCGTTCGCCTCACGGAACAGATCGGACGGTGTCGCGGTCAACTCGCAGCCTCCTGGATCTCGGACGGGGATTCCGGCGGCTCATCGCCCGAACGCTGGTTCAGCGTTCGCGGTCGGCGATGTGCGGACACTGCTGTCGCGGTGGCGGCAAGCCGCCGCGTGGCCGGATCGAACATCTGCTGTGCGATGAGTAGGTAGAGCAGGTCGATCACGAAGAGCTGCGAATGCTTCACCGACATGTCGTCCGGTCGCAGGTAGCCGACGGGTGCTGCGGTGGTTATCGACACGTCTGCCACGTCGGCGATCCAGCTCTCGACGTCGTGCGTGATCGCGACGGTGAGCGCTCCCACGGCTCCGGCCTGCGTGAGCATCTGCACGGTCTCGTTGGTCTGCCCGGTGCTCGACACTCCGATCGCCACGGAGCCCTCGTCCTGCAGCGCGGCACTCGCCAGGCCGTCATGCACATCCGACCACGCGTGCGAGTTGATCCCGATGCGGTGCATCCTGCGCTGGAACTCCTGGGCGATCCCCGCACTGCCGCCCAGGCCGTAGATGTCGACGTGCCGGCTCGCGGTGATCGCGCGCGCGGCCCGGCCGACGGCATCCAGATCGATGCCCTCCCGCGTCGTCTCGAGGCCGCTCACGTGCACGTTGAGGAGCGTGCGCAGAATCTTCTCCGGTGAATCCGTCGGCTCGAACTCGGCGCCGATGTCGGTGATCCAGGCATGCTCGGCGGACGCGTGTCCGAGCTCGGTCGCGATCGCGACGCGGAACTGCGTGTACCCCGCGAAGCCGAGGGATCGGCAGAAGCGCGTGACGCTCGCAGGCGAGCTTCCCGCCCGCTCGGCCAGCTCGGTGATCGTCAGTTCGGCCGGGGTGGTCGGGTTGGAGATCACCAGATCGGCGATCTTCGACAGCGCGGAGGGCATGGCGTCGCGACGCTCGGCCAAGCGGGCGACGATCGCGCCATTGCCCGTGCTCATGCTGCGTGGCACCATTGCCCCCAGAACTCGTCGCAGTAGGTCTGCGTTGCGTTGAAAACTATTCTCACCGTCGAGGAACGTCAAGTTAGGGCGAATAACAAATGGGTCACAACACTCTGATGCTGGGACTTGACGCCGGCGGGACGTCGACCAGAGCAGTGCTGATGACGAGCCAGGGGGAGTGCGTCGGGTACGGCGTCGGGGGTCGAGGGAACCCGATCGCCACGGGTCCTGATCTCGCCGCGCAGGGGGTGCTGGATGCCGTCGCTCTGGCGCTCGCACCGTCATCTCGCGCCCTCGCAGATGTGTCGGTGATCACGGTGGCGATGGCCGGGCAGAAGGCCGCGGAGGGCGAAGGAGCGTGGCTCGGTGATCGACTGGCCGCGGAAGGGTTCGCCGGCAGACTCACCTTCGAATCCGATCTCCTCGCGACCTACTTCAGCGGCTCGGTGGAGCCTTTCGGCTATGCGATCGTGGCGGGAACCGGCGCGTGCGCCGTCCGTGTCTCGGGCGGACGGATCGCGGGGACTGCCGATGGGCTCGGATGGCTGCTCGGCGACCGCGGAAGTGGCTTCTGGATCGGGCGTCGGGTGGCGAGGGCGGTCGTTCGGGACCTCGACGACGCCGGTCCGGCGACGACGCTGACCGGCGCAGTGCTCGAGCATCTCGACATCGTCGAGGACGCGACCCGCAGAGAAGGGCGCTCGCGCACACTCGAGAATCTGGTCGGTGCGCTCTACGGCGCCAGGCCGATCGAGCTCGCAGCCCTCGCACCGCTCGCCTTCGCGGCTGATGACCAGGTGGCCGAGAGCATCCTCCGTCGAGCGGGCGAGCACCTCGCCGATTCGTTCGCCGCGGTGCTGTCCGGCCCTGGACCTCTCGTCGTAGGAGGAAGCGTGCTCTTCCGTCCGAGTGCCGTCAGGAATGCCTTCATGCAGCGCCTCGGCGATGCCGCGGCCGGTCTCGAACTGCTTCCGGTCGTCGACGGGGCGGTCGGTGCGGGCGTGCTCGCGCTGCGTGCCGGCGGCGCTCGACCGTCGTCTGAGATGCACATCAGGCTCCGCGAGTCGCTCTCGCACTTCCGCTGATGCCGACTGGTGCCGCGTCATGCTCGCACGATACTCTATGATCGAAAGCAGAAGCAATCAATCAAAATAAAGCATTCGGAAGGCTCGATCACATGACCGACTCGGTCCCCGGCGCGTTCATGCGTGCGGAGCTCCTCTCCCAGCCCGAGACCTGGGCGCGCGCCGCCGACATGCGCGACGAACAGAAGGTGCTGCCAGCGGCCGGCGCACGGGTGGCCGCCATCGGCTGCGGAACGTCGTGGTTCATCGCGCAGTCGTATGCCGCTCTGCGGGAGACCGCCGGCCTCGGCGTCACGGATGCGTTCGCGGCATCCGAGGCGTTCCTCGACCGTGACTACGACGCCGTCGTGGCGCTCACCCGTTCGGGAACGACCAGCGAGGTGCTCGAAATCACCGAGCAGATCAAGGGCCGTATCCCGGTCATCGGCGTGATCGGCGACCCGACCTCGCCCCTGGTCGATCTGGTCGATGAGGCCGTCCTGATGCCGTTCGCCGACGAGCAGTCGGTCGTGCAGACGCGCTTCGCCACCACAGCGCTCACCCTGTTCCGCTCCTCGCTCGGCCTCGATGACGACGTCGCGCGCTCGATCGCGGATGCTTCGACCGTGCTCGCCGAGACCGATGACGCCGCGCTCGCCGAGGCGGAGCAGTACACGTTCCTCGGCCGCAACTGGACGATCGGCCTCGCGCACGAGGCCGCACTGAAGATGCGCGAGTCGTCGCAGTCGTGGACCGAGTCGTACCCGTCGATGGACTACCGGCACGGCCCGATCGCGATCGCCGCTCCCGGCCGCATCACCTGGCAGTTCGGCGTCGCACCAGATGGGCTCGCGGGCCAGGTCGAGGCGACCGGTGGCCGCTTCGTGCAGCACGACGTCGACCCGCTCGCCGACCTCGTGCGTCTGCACCGCGTGGCACTGGACCGTGCCGTGGCCAAGGGCCTCGACCCTGACCAGCCGCGCAACCTCACCCGCTCGGTCGTCCTGGACGCGTGATGACGCGGATGGAAGAAGAGTTTCCCGGTTCCAACGACCTGCGAAGCCGGGAAACTCTTCTCGCATCCGGTGGGCGGCGGGCCGCAGGTGGAGTAGAAGACGCGGCACGCGGCATCGGCGCAGGGGCGGCGGTGCTCGCCTTCGACGTCGGGGGCACGGACATCAAGTCGGCGATCTTCGATGCGGACGGCACGGCTCTCGGGCTGCGCCGCACGCCGACGCCGCCGCTGGGCGATGATCCGGCCGCCGCGCTGATCGAGGAGCTCGCTCGACTTTCCGAGGAGCTGCGGGCGCAGCATCCGCTCGTCGTACCGGCAGCGCTCGGCTTCGTCGTGCCGGGGATCGTCGATGCGGATGCCGGGATCGGCGTCTTCGCGAGCAATCTGGGTTGGCGTGATGCACCGCTTCGTGATCTTGCGGCGGAGCGGCTGAAGCTGCCGATCGCGTTCGATCATGATGTGCGCTCGGCGAGCTGGGCGGAGCACCGGCTCGGCGGCGCACGGGCGCACGACGATGTCGTGGTGCTGATCATCGGCACCGGGATCGCGGGCGCCATCCTCGTCGGCGGCGAGCCGTACACGGCGGGCGGCTACGCCGGTGAGATCGGGCATTCGCCGATCGCCGACGGGCCGGAATGCGCGTGCGGCGCGCGCGGCTGCCTCGAGGCGATCGCGTCGGCGGGGGCCATCGCCCGCCGCTACGCCGCCGAGACCGGCACCGTTCCCGACGGAGCCAGGGACGTCATCGCCCGCGCGGCCGCCGGCGATGCGGTCGCCGCGCGCATCTGGGACGACGCGCTCGACGCGCTCACGATGTCGCTCGCGCAGCTGACCGCGATGTTCGCACCCCAGGCGATCGTGATCGGCGGCGGTCTCTCGCGCGCCGGCGGTGCGCTGTTCGACGAGCTTCGTGCGCGCCTGGCGGCAAGACTCAGCTTCCATCGGATGCCGGAACTGCTGCCCGCAGAACTCGAGGGCGACGCCGGGCTCCTCGGCGCAGCCCTGCGGGCGAGGGAGCTGGCGTGATCCTGACCGTCACCGCGAACCCCGCGCTGGACCTGACGTGGGAGATCGACCGCATCGAGATCGGCGGCGCGCACCGTGCCGACACCGGCGTTGTGCGTGCCGGAGGCAAGGGCCTCAACGTCGCCAGGATCGCTCAGGCGCAGGGCTTCGAGGTCTGCGCCGTGACGACCTGCGGCGGGGCGACCGGCGCAGAGCTGCGCGATGAACTCGACGCGAGCGGGGTTCCGCACGTGCTCATCCCGGTCGCCGCCCCCACCCGCCGCAGCGTCGCGTGGGTCGATCGTGCACTCGGCGACACCACGATCGTCAACGAACGCGGCGCGAACCCGAGCGCGCAGGAGTGGTCGGCGTTCACAGCGGCGGTGCGTGGGCGGGTCGCCGCGGCATCCGTGCTCGTGATCTCGGGCAGCTTCCCTCCCGGGGCGCCGTCAACGATTCTGCCCGAGCTCATCGCGGCGGGCGCAGGGCGTCCCGTGATCGTCGACACCTCCGGACCTGCGCTGCTCACTGCGGCGGATGCCGGAGCATCCGTCCTCAAACCCAACAGGGCCGAGCTCGCCGAAGCCACGGGCATGGCCGATCCGATCGAGGGGGCTCGCTCCCTCATCGCCCGCGGGGCGGGGCTCGTGCTGCTGTCGCTCGGCGACGATGGCATGTACGCGGTCACGGCCGATCGGATGCTGCGTGCGCGGTTGTCCGAGCCGCTCGCAGGCAACCCGACCGGAGCCGGTGATGCGGCAGTCGCCGCCGCGGCGACGCTGCTGGCCGACGGCGAGGATGACCCCGAGCACATCCTCTGCCGTGCGACCGCGTGGTCGGCCGCCGCGGTGCTCATGCCTCTCGCTGGCGAGATCCACCCCACCTGGCGCGACCTCGAACGCGCGCTGATCCTCGATGGCGACTCACCAGTGCCCGCCGCACCACACGACCCGGAAGAGCCCGTATGACACTCGTCTCCGCCGCCGAACTCGTTCGCGCCGCCGCCACTCAGAACCGCGGGATCGGCGCCTTCAACGTGATCCACCTGGAGACGGCAGAGGCGCTGGTCGCGGCATCCGCTCAGGCCGGACTTCCGGTCATCCTGCAGATCTCGCAGAACTGCGCGAGGTATCACGGTGCGCTCGAGCCGATCGCCCTCGCGACGCTCGCGGTGGCCCGCCGCGCCGAGACCCCGGTCGCCGTGCACCTCGATCACGCCGAGAACCCCGAACTCGTGGACGAGGCCATCGCCCTCGGATTCGGGTCGGTCATGTTCGACGGCGGTGCGCTGCCCTACGACGACAACGTCGCTCTGACCCGTGCTGTCGCCGCCCGCGCGCATGCCGCCGGCGTGTACGTCGAGGGCGAACTGGGCGAGGTCGGCGGCAAGGACGGAGCACACGCGCCGGGCGTGCGCACCGACCCCGACGAGGCCCGCGCGTTCGTCGCCGAGACCGGGGTGGACGCATTGGCCGTCGCGGTGGGGTCGTCGCACGCGATGACCGATCGCAGTGCATCGCTCGACATCGCGCTCATCGGCAGGCTGCGATCCGCGCTGCGGGACAGCGGCCGAGATGGTGCCGATGTGCCCCTGGTACTGCACGGATCGTCCGGCGTCGCGGATGCTGTCATCATGGATGCTGTGCGCGCAGGCATGACGAAGATCAACGTGTCCACGCATCTGAACGGCTTCTTCACGCGGGTGGTGCGGTCCGTCCTCGACGCCGACGAACGCCTGGTCGACTCGCGCAAGTACATCGCTCCCGGCCGCGCGGCGGTCGTCGACGAGGCGGCGCGGATGCTGAGACTGTTCGCGCTGCAGGGCGCTGCACCCGAGACTTCCGCCGCGTCTGAGGAACCGGCGTGAAGCGTGCAGCGCGGCTGACCGCGATCCTCGACCTGCTCGCCGCCCAGGGCGAGGTGAGCGTCGACGAACTCGTCGAAAGGCTCGATGCCTCCCCGGCGACGGCGAGGCGCGACCTCGACAGCCTCGCCGAGCAGCGACTGCTCACCCGCACGCACGGCGGCGCGGTGGCGCAGTCGGTCGCCTACGAACTGCCCGTCCGCTACAAGAGCCACCAGCGCACGCAGGAGAAGGACGCCATCGCGCGCGCAGCATCCGCCCTCGTCACGACCGGAGCCGTCGTCGGGCTCTCCGGCGGCACCACGACCACCGCGATCGCGGCGGCGCTCGCCGCCCGCGCCGACCTCGGCGAGTTCACCGTCGTCACCAATGCGGTGAACATCGCCGCTCAGCTCGCGACCAGGCCCGATATCAAGGTCGTCGTCACCGGTGGCGTGATCCACTCCCGCAGTTACGAGCTCGTCGGTCCTTTCGTGGAGCAGCTGCTCAGCGGCATCCGGCTCGACATCGCCTTCATCGGCGTGAACGCACTCTCCGCCGAAGACGGTGCGAGCACCCACGATGAGCGCGAGGCCGCCGTGAACCGGATGATGGCTTCGCGCGCGGCCCGGGCCATCGTGGTGGCCGATTCGAGCAAGATCGGCCAGGCGGCATTCGCGTTCGTCGGCGGGCCGGAACTCTTCCCGACGGTCATCACGGATACCGGGATCGCCGACGCCGATCGCGTCGGTCTGGATGCCGTCGGGCACACGGTCGTCATCGCCCGCTGACCTGCGGGCGGAGTGGCTGCCGTGCATCGAACACACGAGGGGTGCGCGCGAACTGATCGCGCGCACCCCCGAGTTGGTCGGTGTCTGTCGTCCGCGTCCCCACACGCAGCCCCAGTGACCGGCGCCCCCGTGCGCTCCTTGACCCTCCCGGAGCGCTTCGCCTGACACCTTCCACATATCAGGAGCGATCAGTGCCCCTCCTGATACATCGGAACCGGAATTCGCTCAGAAGCCGCTGCCATGGCACTGGAACGGAGTCCGGTGGCCGGTCGCCTCTGATGCCGCGGCCAGCGCGACGGCCGGGCTCTCGTCGCGGCTGAGGCCCAGGTGAACTGCGGCCAGGAGGGTGCTGGCGATGTCATCGGAGACGACGGCGGGGGCGGCGATCACGCTCCTCGTCCCCGCGTGCAACCACACCCGCGTCATCCCGAGCGCCTCCTCACCCCACCGCACCGACGAGTGCCCCAGCTCGCAGGCCGAGAGCACGACCGTCTCGGGTGGGTGCGGTATGAGATCGACGTCGTACCCGAACAGCGTGCCGTCGGCGAGCTCGAAACCGGCGAACAGCGGGTTGTCGACGGCGTGGTGTCCGTGAGCGGCGATGTGCAGCAGGTCGACGCGTCCGGCGAGATCCGTGACGGCATCGACTCTCGCGTTCTCGCCGATGAGTACGGCAGGGTCGGGCCAGGCGGATGCTGCGGCATGCACCTCTTCGACGGCGCGGGGAACGCGCGGTCCGCCGACGAAACCCACCGACCTCATCGGCGCCGCCGTCGGACGCTCCTGCATCCATCGCGACACTGAAGTGGCGAGAGTGAACGGCCGGGCGTGATTGGTCGGCAGCATCGCCCACGGGATGCCGGCGAGGAGACCGGGCACGGTCAGCACGAGGCGACGGGTTCCGATCGCGATGCGCAGCGGACCGAGCAGTGCCTCGTCGAGGCGCAGCATCCGATCGTCGAGCGCGCGAGCGACGACCTCTGCCATCGGACCGCTGCGGATGGCGGCCGACACGTCGAGGTCTGCACGCAGTCCGTCGGAGGCGCGCTTCACGTCGGGCCAGTCGAGGTCGACGATGCGGCTGGCGTCGGCGGTCGTGACGAGGCACAGCAGAGACGCTCCGGTGAAGACGTACGACAGCACTGCGGTGTCCGGATCGAGCGAGGCCCTCAACTCGTCGAGAGTGACCCGTGGACGCAGATCCCCGGCGCCCGTCTCCGTCCACTGGCGATCGCGCACTCGATCACGAAGCGCGCGCACGCGGGGATCGGTGGTCCATTCCGTCCCGGAGAGATCTGTGCGCAGCATCCGCAATGTCGCCAGGTCGTCGGCGAGATGACCGTCGCGCGGCGGGCGCACGGGAGCCACCTGCTGACTGAGGTGGCGTGCGCGCTCGGACCAGTCGAACAGGATCGCCGGGTCCCGGCTGTCGCCGGCGGCTGCGAGTCCTCGGAAGATCAGACCGGTGCCGTGCATCGCGAGCGACACCTGCAGGTCGAGCGCGCCGAACGACCGCTGCCAGTCGGAGAGCAGGTCGAGTCCGTGGGCTGCATGCCGACGGGCCTCGGTGGAGCGTCCGTGCGCCTGCGCGCGAGCGGCGCGCACTTCGGCGGCGCGCAGACGCAGCGGGGTCGGGGAGTCACGCGCAAGACGGGGGAGGCGCTCAGCCGCGTCCGGCTCGCCGCGCTGATCGGCGGCGAGAGCGGCGCTGAATCGTACAGCCGTGGCCTCGGCGGGGAATCCGCAGGCGCTCAACGTTTCGACGGTCGCGGCGAACTCTGCGGCGGCCGGGAGAGCGGCACTACGCCCGCCCCGGAGATCGTTGGCGAGCGTCCTGGCGAGCCGGGCATCGAGGCGGATGGCGTCGCTGCGCGCGGCCCAACTCTCTGCACCGAGCGCGCGGAACCGGCGGGCAGCCGAGCGGGCGACCCCCTCCGCCCGCGCAGGATCGTGTCGCACCAGGGAGCGGGCGAGGTGATACTCCGCCTCGGCCTGCGACTGGCGCATCCGAGCGGCGCCGAAGGTCGTGGCGACGCTGTCGAGCAGGCGTTCCGCCTCGTCGACGAGGCCGGCGTCGCGCAGCACCTCGGCCCGATCGAGGTCGCTCATCGCCGCGCCCTCGGGGGAGCCGGCGGCGATCACCGGGCGCGATCTGGCCATGAGCTCGAGCGCTTCGACGAGGTCGCCGCGCAGCAACGCGGTGTAGCCGAGATTGTGGCGCGCTTCTGCCGCCGCGGCCGCGTCGCCTTCGGCCTCGTAGATCGTGACCGCCTGTTCGAGATCGGCGGTGGACGCGGCGAACGCCCGTCGGTGCATGTGCACGAGGGAGCGATTCAACAGACAGTTGGCGCGCGCTGTTCCGCTTAGGCTGGTGATCGCCCGAGTGAGCATCTCGTCGGCGTCGTCCAGGCGCCCCGCGCGCGTGAACAGAAGGCCCAACTGGCCTGCGACGATCGCCTGGGTCTCCGCACTCACACCGTCGCGGTCGAGTGCTTCGCGGCACAGCGCTTCGGCCCGCGCCGCCTCGCCGGTCTGCGCGAGCACATAGGCCATGGTCCCCGCGATCCGGGACTGCAGATCGGCCCCGGCATCCGTCGCCCTCGCTGATGCGCGCTCGAGGAGTCGGCGCGCCGCTGCGTACCGCTGCGCGTTCGAGGCGTCGCGTCCCCGCTCATACAGCTCACGCGCAGTAGTCCCCATTGCCTCAGGATGCCGTGTTCGCGGCCCGCGCGGAAGCCGCGGCCCCGGTACAGATGTCGGCCCAAAAGTACAGATGTCGGTTCAAACACGGTGTTTCGACCGACATCTGTGAAAATCCACTGACATCTGTACCGCGATCAGCCGAGCGTCAGCGACCTACCCGAACGGCGCGACGGGCGGCAGCTCTTTCAGCACGGCATCCGTCGCCTTCTTCACCACTGCTGCGGGTGCGCAGCCGTCGTGCGGGAGGTCATCGAGCCTGGCGGCGATCTTCCCCGCCACGTACGGCGCAGCGAACGACGTGCCGCTCCAGGCCGCGAAACCGCCGCGATAGTCGTCCGGATCGATCGTCTCGCGGGGCAGGTCGCCGACGTCATCCCTGGTGACGGCCTGCGTCCCGCCCGTGAAGGCGGGAGTCGTCGAGACGACAGCGGCGCCGGGCGCGAACACGCGCACCCATGGCCCGACGTTGGAGAACAGCGCCAGAGATCGGCGGGAGGGGTTGAGCGCCCCGACCGAGACGAGCGGGACGGCTTTGTCGGTCGACAGGCCGTTGTCGGCACCCGGCCACGCCCACAGCGACGCGGGGAACGACGGGCGATCGATCGCGTCGTTGCCGGCCGAGCACACGACCACCATGCCCAGTCGGCGCGCCGTGCGCAGCAGCTCGTACAACAGCAGCGAGAACTGTCCGTCCTTCGGAGTCTCGTGGTAGTAGCCGAGTGACAGATTCAGCACGTCGATCGGCCGACCGCCCTCTGCTCCCTCCACGAACCGCCGGTGCAGCTCGACGACGGCCGCAAGGGCCCGCAGGAACGTCGTCTCATCCACCACTCCGAGTGACCCTGCGATGCGGATCGAGAGGATGTCGGCATCCGGAGCGGTCTGGCGTACCAGACCCGCGATGAACGTGCCGTGCCCTGCCACCGCATCGATCTCGCCGTCGAGCTGCCCGTAGAGGTCGGGGTAGACCTCGGGATCGTCAGCGCCGGTGAGGCCGATCGGTGTTCCATCCAGCTCGACCGTCCTGGTCACGATCGAATCGGGCAGCCACTCGTGCGCCCCGCATCCAGTGTCGAGCACCGCGACGACCGCCCTGCGCCCGGTCTCAGGGTCCGCAGTGCGCACCGGTGCGGCGCCGATCCAGGCGATCGGCTGCCTGCCGCCACGACCCGGTTCCATGTAGTCGTCGCTGCCGACCGCGCCCGCGCCGCGCACCGGATTGGATCGGGTGAACGGGTTCGTCCGCGTGAAGGGGTTCGTGCGCGTGAACGGATTCAGCCCGACGGGATCGATCGCGAGCACGTGCTCGAGGCCGGCACGCGGCATCGGATCGCGGGTGATCTTGCGCGCGCGCTGGAGCACGCGCCAGGCATCCGGCGCCACGGGCGATTCGCCCGCACCCGGCTCGTCCGGTGTCGTGAGTCGGGCGCGATGCAACCCAGGAACGTCGGGGAGAGTGTTCGGGCGTCGCCCAGCACGCAGCACGTCGTCCTCTTCGACCTGCAGCCGCCATCCGAAGGCCCCCGCGGCCTCCATCAGTGCCTTGAGGTCGCGATCGTAGGCACCGTTCTCGTCATCGGGATGCTCGGTGATCAGCATCCGATCCGGCAGGTAGGCCGTGGGGAACGCGCGGATGCCCTCGACGGGATCCACACCGGGATCGAGTGCCGCACCACGGGGGATCGACCCCTCGGCGCGGTCCTGCCAGCTCCAGCCTCTCGGGTGCTCCATTGCTCTCCCTCTCTACTGCGTCAGCGCCGGACTCGTCGTCGCTCTCAGACTTCGAACTGCGGCGTGAGCAGATCCTTCGCAGCTCCGGTGCTGACGAGCAGCGCACGGCTGAGCCCAGGGGGGATCTCATCGAATGCGCACCGTCCCTGCTCGTCCGGTACGGCCGTCCAGGTGCGCTCGTCCGGTCCTTCTCCCTGGATCAGACGCAGCTCCGTGGCGTCGGCATCCACCCATCCGTCCACTCGGCGCCGACCGCTCGCCGTGCGGCTGATGTGCAGCACGATGCTTGCTGCACCGTCGCTGAACTGCAGCGTGGTCGTGTCGCTGTCGCCGCGAACGGCTGCGTGCGCATTCTCCATCAGCGTCAGCAGCGCGTACTCGCGCGAGACATCAGCGACCGCGACTGCGGCGATCGTGCGGTCGACGAGGCCTTGCGGCATCGGGTCGATCTCGTCGATCGCTGTGCGCAGAAGCGCGAACAACTCTTCATCCGAGCGGCTCTTCATGACCTCCCTCGGCTGGCGCGAGCCCCGTGCGCACCAGCTCGGTGCGCAGCTTCGCGAGGCATCGTCTGCGAGTCGGGCCGATGCTACCGATCGGCATCTCGAGATCGGTGGCGATCGAGGCGTAGTCCGGTCGGTCGTCGAACGCCACGACGCGCAGCAGGCGCCGGCAGCGTTCGTCGAGCGTGCCGACGGCGGTCCAGATGCGCCGAACCTCATCGGATGCCGCGACCTCATCCTCGGCCGATTCCTGTGGCGGAAGCATCGGCTCGAGCAGATCGTCAGCCGTGGCATCCGCTCGTCGGTGGCCCTTGCTCACCCGCCACGCTTCACGGCGCGCGGTGACGGTGAGCCAGCCGGAGACCGCCCGGCCGTCCGCGATCCGCTCGTGCCCTCGCACGAGCGCGAGCCACGTCGACTGCACCACGTCTTCGGCGAGTGAGCGTTCGAGCCCGTATGCGCGGACGACGTGCCACAGCACGGGGGTCATGAGACGCACCAGGTCATCCATGGCGCGCCTGTCTCCGGAGCGCCAGTCGGCGAACAGATCAGCTGCGCGTTCCCAGCGCGCGGATCCGTCGCTGACGGCGCCTGCGGGCGAGGCGTCGGTCATGAAGATCATTGTGCTCACATCTACCAGGAGCGCGGCAAGGGATCGCTGATACATCGTGCGCCTAGCGCGGTCGCGAGGTTCGGTCGCGAGGTGGCGCTTGTTGTCGCTTGACGGTCATGGAGGCGGCACCAAGCGACACCTGCTGGGGCTCGACCGTGTCGCGCCTAGGCTCACTCGAACTGACGGGCGTGCGCCGACCATCCGGCCTCGACGGGAAGTGCGCGCAGCCCTCGATTCGCGACGGCGAGCAGCACCGAGATCGCGCACAGGACTGATGCCGCGACCAGGGTGTTCTCGCGTCCGATCGCAGCGAGACCGAATCCGGCGATCAATGGAGCGAACGGCATCGCCCCCATGCCGAGGACGGCGGATGCGCTGTTCGCCCGACCGAGCAGTTCGGTCGGCGTCGCGACCATGAAGTAGCCCATCAGCGCGGCGTTCACCGCGGGGACGAAGAACACGGTGACGGCGAGCACGCCGACGAGCGCGAGCGGTTCGCGGGCGGGGATCATCCCGAAGACGCCAAGGGTTGCGACGCCGAGTCCGCCGATGATGACGACGCTCGCGCGGATCCGTGACACCAGCAGAGGGGCGAGGAGGGCGCCGACGAGCATGGCGACCCCCGCGCCGGTCGCGAGCAGGCCGATCGTGATGGTCGAGTGGCCCGCCTGTTGCAGTGCGTAGATGACGGTCGTCATCGCCGTGCTGAATCCGAGATTCACGATGGTCGCGACGAACAGGACGCCGCGCAGATCGCGTCGGGAGAACAGCCACCGGAATCCCTCGGCGATCTCGCGCAGCGCGTTCGGGCGGCCGATGGCCGCGGCTGCGGCCGCGAGGCCGACCTCGGATGCCGCGGCATCCGCCTCTCGTTCTGGAAAACCCAGACCATCTGGCGTGGCGTCGGCGCGTCGCGGCGCGACATGCCGAAGACGCGCCGAGTCGTCTGCGTTTTCCCTCGGGTGGCGCCTCGCGGAGCCGGATGCTGCGGCGCTCGAGGCTGCATCATCGGGGGCGGAGCGGCGCAGCATCCACGCCGTCGCCACCGCGATCACGTGGCACGCGGCCATTGCTGCGCCGATCAACCACGCGCCCGCCGCGAGCAGCACACCGCCGAGCGGCCCGCCCGCGAGCTGCAGCACGGCGTCGCGTCCCTGGTTCGCGGCCTGGGCCCTGCCCATCGCGTCATCGGGCACGATCTCCTTCAGTGCGCTCTCGCCTGCGATGTCGAAGAATCCGGCACGCGCGGCGAGGGCGACATCGATCACCAGCAGCGTCACGAAGGTGAGCGCATCGGTCAGGGCCAGAGCGGTGAACGCGCCAGCGAGCACGACGCCGGTGGCCGAACCGATGATCATCATGACGATGCGGCTGTGCCGGTCGGCGAGCACGCCGCCGAACACGGTGGTGATGGTGCGGATCGTCATGCCGACCGCGCTGATGATGCCGGCCTGCGCCGGATCGTTCGTGACGAACAGCGCGATCAACGGGATCGCGAAGCCGAAGAGCGCGGAGGCCAGGCCCTTGGCCGTGTCGCTGATCAGCCACGTGATGTAGCGGACGTTGCGGGTCAGGCGGTGAGCGATTGCGGTCGTCATGTGTTCGAGAATAGATCCGCAAGAGATATTGCGCAACTAAGATTGCGCAATATCTGTTGTGGATAGACTCAGTGCATGGCAGACGAGAAGGATTCGGTGAACGAGCAGCCGTCCGTGCCGGCGCCTGAGCAGTCGTCCGTGCCGACGCCTGCGAACCCGGCGCCTGCGAACCCGGCGCCCGTGGACGACGTGCGTCCGGACGAGCCGCACGCCGACGGGGTGCACTCCGATGCGCGGCATGCGACGACCGCGATGCTCAAGGCGTATGCGCACCCGCTGCGCCGTCGCATCGCCAAGGCGGTCGCAGGACGCGGTCACGCTCGTGCAGCGGACGTCGCCGCCGATCTCGGAGTCGCCGCCAACAGTGTCAGCTTCCATCTGCGCGTCCTCGCGGACGCCGGCCTCATCGAAGAGGCGCCGGAGCACGCCCGTGACAAGCGCGATCGGGTGTGGAAGGCCACCGAGGGGTCATGGAATGTCGGGTCCCCTGAGCATCCGATCGCCGACGAGGAGCTCGGCGGAACGTTGATGATGGCGCTCGCCGACGACCATGTCGACATGGTGCGCAGGGTCGTGGCGTGGGCTCCGGAGTACGTCTCCGGTCGTGACCCGGTGGTGCACGGCACCTTCGCGCAGGCGAACCTGCGGCTGACAGAAGCCGAGTTCAAAGAGCTTGAGCGGCGGATCCACGAGCTGATCAGAGAGGTCGAGGACGCTCACGACCCCGACGATCCGGACACCCGCATCTGGGGCCTCGACATCGTCGCCGCCGACGACACGATCTGACGCGGCCCGTTCACAACTCCTCAGAGAACACGAGAATCGGCCCGAGCGAGGCGCATTTGACGCGGATCGGGCCGATTCTTGAGGAGTTGTGAACGCGCGGGTACTACGGCTTCGCCCGACGGAACGCCAGGAACGAGATCCCCGCGAGCACCGCGACCGCGACCAGGCCCCACAGTGCCAACCCGAGCGCTCCGAAATCGAGGATCCCGATCCACACCTGCTCCCACAGTTCGAGCCGCGTGATGAGGTAGATGATCCCGATCAGCGAGAGGCCGACCGCGACTCCGACGACCGTGATCACCACGGCCCCCCAGCTCTTGTAGATCGTGGCACCGGTGAAGCCGACCACGAAGAAGAACAGGGCGAGCGTGAAGTAGACGATGAATGCGCCGAGCGGACCGGCCTCCCACAGCCACGGCAGGTGGAAGACGTAGCCGTTCACGCCGTAGCCGTCGGTGAGCAGCTCGATGGCCCCTCCGATCAGGAACAGCACGCCCATGAACGCGCTACCGAGCACCGCGGTGATCAACGTCCCGACGAAGAACTCGCGCCTGGTGATGCTCATCGCCTGTGAGAACGGGAAAGTCAGCGTCATCGCCGTCATGCCGACCGCGAAGAACACCCACAGCGGAGCTTGACCGCCGCCGCCGTACTTGGGCTCACCACCGGGGATCATCGCGTAGATCAGCACTGACAGGAGCGTGGCGCCGGCGAGGACGATCAGCGGCACCCAGATGAAGGTCTGCTTGTTGATGAGCTGCAGACGGATGACATTGAGCGTGCGGGACATCAGCGGACCTCCTGGTTTTCTGCGCCGCTTTCTGCGCTGGCCTTCTGGGTGAGGCGGACGATGAGCTGTTGAAGCGACACGGGTGCGAGATCGAGACCGGATGCCGTGACCTGTGCGCGTTCCTCGGACGACAGCGCGCCGAGCACGGTGACGGACGCCACTCGTCCGAGCTGGTCGCGGTGCAGCACTTCGCGCGACGCCACCCAGGCGTCGACCTCGGCCGAATCACCGACGACGGTCACGGCGCGATCGCGCACGGCATCCGTCTCCTCGTTCAGAAGGATCTTGCCGTCATCGATCACGATGACCCGCTCGATGAGGTTGGCGACCTCATCGATCAGGTGCGACGACAGGATGATCGTACGCGGGTGCTCGGAGTAGTCCTCGAGCAGGCGGTCGTAGAAGATCTGCCTGGCGACCGCGTCGAGACCGAGGTACGGCTCGTCGAAGAACGTGATGTCGGCGCGCGAGGCGAGACCGATGATCACGCCGACGGCCGAGAGCTGCCCGCGGGAGAGCTTCTTGATCGTCTGCTTCATCGGCAGCTGGAATTCCTTGATCAGCTGCTCGGCGAGCTCCTGATCCCAGTTGGTGAAGAACAGCGACGCCGCTTTGAACGCATGGCGAGGGGTCGCGTCATCCGGGTACTTCTGGCTCTCGCGCACGAAGCAGATCCGGCTGAGTACTCGAGCGTTCTCGTACGGGTGCTCGCCGAACACCTTCACGTCGCCGGATGTGGCGAAGTTCTGCGCGGTGAGGATCGACATGAGTGTCGTCTTGCCTGCGCCGTTGCGACCGAGCAGACCGTAGATGGCGTCGCCCTCGAGCGACAGCGACACGTTGTCGAGCGCGCGCTTGTCCTTGTAGTGCTTGGAGAGGTTGTTCACCTCGATGACAGCGGTCATGCGGGGTTCCCTTCGGTGGTGGATGCGGATGCCGCGACTGCAGCGCGCTCGCGCAGCAGCGCGGCGAGGTCGTCGGCGCCGAGGCCCAGCGTGCGGGCTTCGGCGAGGAGGGGATCGATGTAGCGGTCGGCGAAAGCGGAGCGCCGTTCGCCGAGCAGCAGTTCGCGGGCTCCTGATTGCACGAACATTCCGATTCCGCGGCGCTTGTACAGCACGCCCTTGTCGGTGAGCATGGCGACTCCCTTCGCGGCGGTGGCGGGGTTGATGCGGTAGAAGGCGGCGAGCTCGTTCGTCGACGGAGCCTTGGACTCCTCCTCGAGCGAGCCGTCGAGGATCGAGTCCTCGATCTGTTCGGCGATCTGGAGGAAGAGCGCCTTGCCTTCTTCGATCACTGATGCCTCCTGGTGGTCAGTTGGTTACTTACTCGACTAACTAACCATAGAACCTGGAGTGCGTCAACCCTTGTGGCGATGGACGTGATTCGTTCCGCCCGCATAACTCCGGAGGATTCTTCAGAATCCGCGGATTCCGAGCAGCGCGGGTGCCTGTCGGCGAAGAATCTCCGGAGTCATGCGCGGATCGCAGGCGAGAAGTGTGGACCCAGGCGTTAAGCAGTCGTCCGGAGGGTCCGCGAACTGCCGTAGCCGCGCGCATCGGTTCGGCGTAGCATCCGACGTATCGGGCCGCTGGGGCGCCTCATCAGATCGCGCCTACCTTCGCGACTCCAGACGAAGGGAATGGGATCATGCCGCTGTACATGGACGTCCACACGCTCGGCGATGCCGTGAGCATGGAGGACGTCGCCAAGGCGCACGCCGCCGACCTGCAATTGCAGGATGAGCATGACGTGAAGTACCTGCGCTATTGGGTCGACGAGCCGGGCGGGAAGATCTTCTGCCTCGTCGATGCACCCGATGCCGAGGCCGCGAACACCGTGCACAGGGAAGCGCACGGGCTCGTCGCCGACGAGATCCATCTCGTGAAGGAGGGCGCGTAGCGGCGGCGAGCAGCACAGCCCGCGTACAGTGGGCGGGTGCCAGAGTTCGCCTTCAGCCGGCTTCGCCGTCACCCCGACGTGGAGGCGACGAACCTCCAGGCCTGGGATGCCACCGACGAGCTTCTCGTCCAGCGTGCGCTCGCCGTGGATCTGCCGGGCGACGAGATCGCGGTGATCGGTGACGAGTACGGTGCGATCACACTCGCGTTGACGGATGCCGGGCGCATCGGCATCCGCGTGCATCAGGATCTCGTGACCGGAAGGCGGGCGCTGACGCGCAACGCCGAAGAAATCGGCCTCGAAGGATTCACCTCGCACGAGCTGGATGAAACGCTGCTGTCGGGTGCGCGGCTCGTGCTGCTGCAGCTGCCGAAGGCGCTCGCCGAGCTGGAGGAGATCGCGGATGCCGTGGCCCGCTGGGCCGCAACCGACGTGGTGCTGGTCGCCGGGGGACGCGTGAAGCACATGACCCTCGCGCAGAACGAGGTGCTCGGACGCCGCTTCGCCGAGGTGCAGCCGCAGCGCGCCGAGCGGAAGTCGCGCCTGGTCGTGGCATCCGAGCCGCTGCCAGCGCCGGATGAGCCGCCGTATCCGCAGCGGGCGCAGCATCCGGAGTTCGGGCTCACCATCGTCGCGCACGGCGGGGCGTTCGCCGCGAACCGGATCGACATCGGCACCCGCGTGCTGCTCGGGGTGCTTGGGGGGATGCTTCGGGGCGGGGAGGGAAGGCTTCGACTCCCTTCGGTCGCTCTACCCGTTTCGTCTCGCTTCGCTCGCTCAACGACCCACCATGAGGATCCCGCGCCGACCGAACCTTCGCGGGTCGTTGAGCGAGCCGAAGGCGAGACGAAACGCGTTGAGCGAGGAGCGCAGCGACGAGTCGAAGCGGCCTCCACCGTCATCGACCTTGGCTGCGGCACAGGAGCGCTCGCCGCGTACTACGTGCTGCATCACCCCGACGCCTGCGTTGCCGCGACCGATCGCTCTGCCGCAGCCGTGGCATCCGCGCGGGAGACGATGATCGCGAACGGCGTTGAAGACCGCGTCGCCGTGACCCACGACGACGCCGGCTCTGAGCTCCCCGATGCGAGCGCCGACCTCATCCTGCTGAACCCGCCGTTTCACCTCGGCGCCAGCATCCATACCGGCGCGGCGACGCGCCTTTTCGAAGCCGCGGCGAGACTTCTCCGCCCCGGCGGCGAACTGCTCACCGTGTTCAATTCGAGCCTCGCGTATCGCCCGGAACTCACGAGGATGATCGGCTGGACCGAGCAGCTGCATCGCACCTCGAAGTTCACCGTGACGCGCAGTATCCGCCGCTGACACGCCAACACTCAGATTGTCGACATTCGACAGAATCCCCGTTCAGGCAATAAAAAGGTACGACGTCAACGTGGACGAGATTTGCCCCTGACCGGCCCTTTTGTTACGTTGAAATGTAGGCCTTTCGGCTTATAGACCAGTCCGCGGTCACGTCCTTCATTCGATGAGCTGTGCTGCGAAGAGGCGTGGACGTACGGTCGATGTTCTTTGCACGGATCCGAAATCCGCAGCCTGAGCCGCCAGCGCAACACCGTCGAAGCGGCCCCGTGATCATCACCCGGGCGTAACCGAAGTCGGCTACCGAGACCCGAAGAATCGGAAGCCATCGGGGGAAACGTGACCGAAACCGCTCTCGAAGCGCGCCATCTCTTCAAGGTGTTCGGAAGGAATCCGAACCAGGCCGTCCGTCGCCTCAAGGCGGGCGAATCCCGCACCGACACGCTGGATGCCGGGACCGCTGCCGTCATCGACGCCAGCTTCACCGTCAACCGCGGTGAGATCTTCGTCATCATGGGGTTGTCCGGCTCGGGCAAGTCCACCATCATCCGCATGCTCAACGGCCTGCACGACATCACCGACGGCTCTGTCGTCATCAACGGCGACGAGATCGCCGGAGTGCCGGCCTCCCGCCTGCGCCAGATCCGCCGCGAGAACGTGTCGATGGTGTTCCAGCACTTCGCACTGCTGCCGCACCGTACCGTGGCCGACAATGTCGCCTACCCGCTTGAGCTCAAGGGCGTGCCGAAGGCCGATCGCCTTGCCAAGGCCAACGAGGTCATCGCGATGGTCGGCCTCGACGGCTGGGGCGACAAACTTCCCTCGCAACTGTCCGGTGGAATGCAGCAGCGCGTCGGCATCGCGCGTGCGCTCGCTGCAGACACCGAGATCCTCCTGATGGACGAGGCGTTCAGCGCCCTCGACCCGCTCATCCGTCGAGAGATGCAGGAGCAGCTGGTGGAGCTGCAGGAGAAACTGCAGAAGACGATCGTCTTCATCACGCACGACCTGAACGAGGCGATGTTCCTCGGCGACCGCATCGCGGTCATGCGCGACGGACGCATCGTGCAGATCGGCACTCCGGAAGACATCCTCACCGACCCGGCCAACGACTACGTCGAGCAGTTCGTGCAGGACGTCGATCGCGCACGCGTGCTCACGGCAGCCAATGTCATGGAGCGTCCACGTCCGGTCGTCGCAGACACCGCCGGCCCCCGCACCGCGCTGCGCCAGATGCGTGACGCCTACATGTCGGCTGCATACGTCACCGGCCGCGACCGCAAGCTGCTCGGCATGGTCACCGACCGCGACGCCGTCAAGCTCGTTCGCAAGGGTGAGACTTCGCTGAAGTCGATCCTCAAGCCCGTGCCGCAGAGCGTGCCTGAGGACGAGGTGCTGATGAACCTCTTCGTCCCCGCCGTCGAGTCGCAGCTGCCGCTCGCGGTCGTCGACGCCGAAGGACGCCTGACCGGTGTCATCCCGCGCGTCACGCTGCTCGCAGCTCTCGGCCCCGGCCCGAACTCGACGGAGGAGATCACCTTGCCGCTTCCGCCCGTCTCGCACGCCGAGATCGCCGCGGTGCTGGGAGAGGCGGCCGATGCCGTGGCTCCTGCCGCAACGACCGGAGATGCCGCCCGGGTCGTTGAGCGAGCCGAAGGCGAGACGAAACGGGCTGAGCGAGCGCGAGACGAAGCCGAACCGCAGACCGAAGGAGAGGTGCGCTGATGGACGGTTTCCGCATTCCGATCGGCGAGTGGGTCGCCGCCGCCGTCGCGTGGGTCAAGGACAACCTCGAGGGCGTGCTCGACTTCATCTCGTTCATCGTCAAGTTCCTCGTCAACGGACTGACCGATGTACTTCTCAGCACGCCGATCGTCGTGCTGATCATCATCGCCGCGCTGATCGCCTGGGCAGTGCGCTCGATCTGGATGGCAGTCGGTACGGCGGTGTCGTTCGCGCTGATCCTCAGCATGGGGCTGTGGGTCGCGGCGATGCAGACGCTGTCGCTCGTGGTCGTCGCCGCGCTCATCGCGGTGGTCATCGCGATCCCGCTGGGCATCTGGTCGGCGCGCAACGCCACGGTGCGCACGATCATGAAGCCGATCCTCGACTTCATGCAGACGATGCCGGCCTTCGTTTACCTCATCCCTGCGATCGTGTTCTTCAGCATCGGCGTCGTGCCCGGGCTTGTCGCCACGGTGATCTTCGCCCTGCCTCCCGGCGTGCGTATGACCGAGCTCGGCATCCGAGGCGTGGACTCCGAGACGGTCGAGGCCGGACACGCGTTCGGTGCGACACCGGGGCAGATCCTGCGCGGCATCCAGCTTCCGCTCGCGATGCCGACCATCATGGCCGGTGTCAACCAGGTCATCATGCTCTCGCTGTCAATGGCGGTCATCGCCGGCATGGCCGGGGCCGACGGCCTCGGAAAGCTGGTCGTTCAGGCCATCTCGACCGTGAACATTGGCAAGGGCGTCGAAGCCGGCCTCGGCGTCGTGCTGCTCGCCGTCTTCCTCGACCGCGTCACCGCGGCGCTCGGCACGCCGAACGAGCACACCTCCTCGCTGCTGGGCATGATGGCTCGCCGTCGCGGTGCGCAGCAGGCGGGCAAGGCGGATGCCGCGGCAGAGGCCGAGCGCGCGGTGGCGTCGCCGCACCGCGCACCCATCGGCGGCGGAGCCGCATAGACCCATCCCTCACCCATACGAAACGCAGCAGAACATACGGAAGGAAAGCACCATGAAGAAGTTCCGGCATATCACAGCCGCCGTGGCCCTGGGGGCCGTGGCATCCCTCGCCCTCGCCGGTTGTGCGACGGGCAATGAAACCGCAGGCGGAGACGGCGGCGGTGACAGCGAAGGCGGAGACAAGGGCACCATCACCCTCGGCTTCATCCCTTCGTGGACCGACGGCCTCAGCATGGCCTACCTGGTCCAGGACCAGCTCGAGAAGCTCGGCTACACGGTCGAGCTCGAGACACTGACCGAGGCGGGCCCGCTGTACACCGGGCTCGCACAGGGCGATGTCGACATGTTCCCGTCGGCATGGCCTGAGGTCACGCACGCGGAGTACATGGAGACCTACGGCGACGACCTCGAAGACCTCGGCGCGTACTACGACAACGCCAAGCTCACGATCGCCGTGCCCAGCTACATGGACATCACCTCGATCGAAGACCTCAAGGGTCAGGCCGCTCGCTTCGACGGCAAGATCATCGGCATCGAGCCGGGCGCGGGCCTCACGGGCGTCACGCAGGACTCGATGATGCCGGAGTACGGTCTCGATGGTGAGTACACCCTCGAGACGTCGTCGACCTCCGGCATGCTCACCGTCCTCGGTGAGGCCATCGATAACAAGGAGGATCTCGTCGTCACGCTGTGGAAGCCGTTCTGGGCGAACAGCGAGTACGACGTCAAGGAGCTCGAAGACCCGCTGGGTGCGATGGGTGAGGCCGAGACGCTGAACTTCATGGCGCACAAGGGCTTCGCTGAGGAGTTCCCCGAGGCCGCTGAACTCGTCAAGCAGATCAAGCTCGACGACGACCAGTACGGTTCGCTCGAGGACCTCGTCGTCAACGAGTTCGAAGAGGGCCAGGAGGCCGAAGCCGTCGACAAGTGGCTCGAGGAGAACGGCGACCAGTTCGACTGGGTCGTCAAGAAGTAATCACTTCTCGCGTCTGGGGGCGTCGCGGCTTCGGCCGCGGCGCCCTCTTCGTTGCGCCGATCGTTGCGCCGACGCCCCCTGTCTGCGCCGACGCCCCCTCCCGCAATTGCGAGGGGCGTGGGCGGCATGAGGGGGCGCCGAGGTCAGATCTCAACCTCGGCACGCAGCCGCTCCTCCTCGAGGTGTGCGCGCACCGCCCTCACGCCGGGGAGGAACAGGCTGGCGACCGCCGCGATGCCCAGCCCGATCAGGGCGACCGTGACGGAGGCGCCGAGCGCATCCAGCACGCTCGCCTGACTCCAGTCGCCGCCGACCTGAGCGAAGAAGATCGTCGTAGAGACCGCGATACCGGCAGTCGCACCCAGTCGCTGGAAGGTGCTGTAGGTGCCTGATGCGGCTCCGGCGTCCGCGACTGGAATCGTTGCGAGGGCGACGTCGATGAGAGGAATGATGATGAGCGAGAGGCCGAGGCCTGCGGTGAGCATTCCGCCGACAGCATCCCAGCCGGTGAAACCGACGCCGGTCGCGCCGAGCACTGTGGATGTCCACCAGATTCCGATCGCCATGAGCACGCACCCCACGGCAATCAGGGCCTTGCCCAGACGACCGGTGAGCGGTACCGCCACGCCAGTGCCGAGCATTGCGCCGACGCTGAACGCCAGCAGGTTGAGTCCGGCGGTGAGTGCGTCGAATCCGAGAGCGAGCTGCAGGTACAGGATGAACGGCAGTGTGAAGGCGTTCATCGCACCCTGGAACATCGCCTGCGTGATGAGTCCGGCGCTGAAGCCGCGGTTGCGGAACAGTTGCAGTGGCAACAGCGCCGAACCGTCCGTGCGCTGGCGTCGACGCGAATGGGCGACGAAGACAGCCAGCAACAGGACGCCGACTCCCACCAACAGCCACAACCAGGCCGGCCACCCCAGTGATCGTCCTTCGATGAGCGGGATCATCAGGCACAGCAGCGCCGCTGTCAGTAGTGCGACTCCGGCGAAGTCGGTGCGCATAGGCCGATCTGATCGGGTCTGCGGGACGAAGCGCTTGCTGAGGGCGAAGATCACGATCCCGACCGGGACGTTGATGAGGAAGATCGCTCGCCAGCCGAGCCCCCATGCGTCAGCATCCACGAGCCAGCCCCCCAGCACGGGGCCGATGACGGCGGCAAGGCCGGAGACGGCTCCGATGAGTCCGAAGATCGGTGCGCGCTCGCGCCGCGCGTAGACCGCCTGAACGGTGGCGAGAAGCTGGGGCACCATGAAGGCGATGGATCGCTGGAGTTTTGGAGCAGTACCTCGATGAGGTGCGCCCTGCGCTCTCCTTGAAGGCGTCGCCCGCGCTGTGGGTGACGGAGCGAGGGACGCGTTTGAGCAGGCGAGCAGCGAACGAAGCGTTCTGCGCGGCGCGTGATATGGCTGATCTTGACCCGGCACTTGATCTGCACTCCCTTCGACACTCCTATGTGACCCACCTCATTGAGTTCGACTACCCGGAGCGCTTCGTTCAGGAGCAGGTGGGGCATTCGTTCTCTTCGACGACTGCGATCTATGTGGGAGTCTCCAACGAGTATCGAAATCGGTTGCTGTCGCAGTCCGGAATTTGTCAAGGCGAGTGAGGCCGGTGGGTGTTAGGCGGCGAGTTGGATCTCGTCGGTTGGTGGCTGGTTGATCCACGCGGCCGGGTCTCGGTCGAGGATCTTCGGTCGCGTCTGTCGCGTCG
>Ga0265296_1000870_pt1 | contig 39623 bp, 34 predicted proteins | sample MunlanPumphouse1_FD_189073 | JGI IMG/M metagenome (GOLD analysis project Ga0265296, IMG submission 189073) | Groundwater microbial communities from a municipal landfill in Southern Ontario, Canada - Pumphouse #1 | ecosystem: Environmental > Aquatic > Deep subsurface > Groundwater | place...
ATGTACAGTGATGGAGAAATCCTAACACAAACATGCAATATTGTCAAGCAATATCAATCATTTATATTATTTTCTTGAAACTCTGAGCTGCAATGATACAATGACTCAAGGCTTTTTCAACAGCCCCTGTGTCCCCGAATTCTAAAGCTCTTGGCTCTGTGTCGTTCTGCTTGATAAATAAAATGCATCTTATGAAACGTTAACTAAAACCCGAGCCGGATGTCTATATTTATATGTTGTATTTTAATCGGAAATGTGTGTATATTATTAGATTAGCAGGGATATGGACCCAGCAACAGGAAAAGCCGCACTAAAAAATATTTTATAAAGGGATAACACTATGTACAGACCGCAAATAAAAGTTACTGATTGTTCAATTCGGGACGGTGGACTGATGAACAATCATCAGTTCAGTCTTGAATTTGTTAGAAAAGTCTATAAGGCCCTTTCAGATGCCCATGTGGATTACATTGAACTGGGCTATAGAAACTCCAGGAAAATGTTTTCACCAGAGGAATACGGGCCGTGGAAGTTCTGCGAAGATGAAGATATTTTGAGCGTGATCGACGGGATTGAATCCAACGCCAAGATTGCTGTTATGGCTGACGTGGGACGGGTAGATATGGATGACATTAAACCGGCGTCGGAAAGTCCTGTTGATATGATCCGTACCGCAGTGTATGTCAAGGATATCGACAAGGCAATCTATATGTCTAATGAATTCCATGATAAGGGGTACGAGACATCGATCAATATCATGGCAATTTCCAGAGATCAGGGGCCGGAACTGGATGAAGCGATAAACCAGATAGAAAAAGAATGCAAGTGCGATGTTGTATACCTTGTGGACAGTTTCGGATCTCTCTATCAGGAGAACATTCAGCATCTCATGGAGAGATTTAAAAAGGTTATAAAATCAAAAGAGTTAGGATTTCACGGGCACAATAACCAGCAACTTGCCTTCAGCAATACAATTGAAGCCATTATTCAGGATGCAAATAGATTGGACGGCACGATCTTTGGAATTGGTCGAGCTGCGGGAAACTGTCACTTGGAATTACTGCTGGGCTTTTTAAAGAACCCCAAATATAACCTCAGTCCGATACTGGATCTGATTGCAAAAGAGTTTCTTCTTTTGAAGAACGATATAGAATGGGGCTATACCATCCCTTATGCCATTACCGGCATGAGAAATGAGCATCCCAGGTCTGCCATGGCACTCCGCAAGAGTGAAGACAAGGATAACTATTCGCAATTCTATGAAAAATTGATAAATTCAAAAATGGATTAACCCGACTGAACGCGAATGTGGGGCAGGTTTTAATGGGCGACAAGGCGCGATCATGATGATGAATATTAAGGAGTTTAAAAAACTCCCTTTATTGGGTATATTGCGCGGGATAGAAGATGCTATTGTAGAGCCCCTTGTTGAAACAATTGTTTTGTCAGGTCTCAAGACAATTGAGATCACCATGAACAGCTATCGAGCAACAAGCCTGATTCAACAGGTGGTCGATGTTGCAGATGGCCGCCTGTCTGTTGGTGCAGGTACTGTTTTGACGATGAAAGACTTACAAGACGCACTGGATGCCGGGGCGGGTTTTATTGTCATGCCTGTCCTGGTTTTGGATGTTGTCGAATACTGCGCAAAAAACAACATTCCCATTTTTCCGGGGGCCTTGACACCCAAGGAGATATATAATGCATGGGTTGCCGGGGCAACGATGGTCAAGGTCTTTCCTGCAGGGTGCTTCGGTCCTCAATATTTCAGAGAAGTAAAAGGTCCGTTTAACGATATTGAACTCCTTGCCTGCGGTGGCGTAAATGCGGACACCATAGAGATGTTCTTTGCCTGTCAGGTATCTGCTGCCGCATTCGGCGGTAGTGTGTTCAAGAAGGAGTGGCTCAAAAACGGCGATTTTTCAAATATCAGAAAAGCAATCGAAACACTTATTTCTAAAATTCCAACCAACGTTCTCTCTTGATATCTTCTTCATGACACCTTCAGTCCCATGCTTGCTTAAACCTGCGACTGCGAAATCTGTTTTATTGCCAAGGATCTAAACAATGTTCGTTAACGATGAGATCCTGATCAGTTATAAAAAAATGCCCCCCATTTTCATCATAATCTCTCAATGTTAAATTTACAGTCTTTTCCTTGAGTCTGTCGGCTGAGTTCTGTAAAATGTTACCTCTTTCGAGCAGCCACTTCCATTTCCATCTTCTTTATTGTAATCAGGATAGCTGTAAGGGCGGCCTGCGTCATTCCCGGCATCCTTTCTGCCTGCCCGATGGTGGCAGGTTCTAATCTGGTTAATTTTACCTTCAATTCGGTAGAAAGCCCCGGGATGGAGGAATAATCCATACAGTTAGGGATTTTTTTCCCCTCCATTTCTTTCATCTTTTCAACTGCCTCGATCTGCCGTTTTATGTATCCCTCATACTTGGTCTCGATCTCGACCTGTTTTTTGATCATTCGATCCGGTATTGCTTCCCATCCGGCAAAAGCTTCCAAGTCATCATATAATATCTCGTTCCGTTTGAGAAGCTGATGCAATGTTGTAGGATTTTTAATCGGTTTGGACGCCATACCGGTAAGAATCGCGTTTACATCTGCACGGGGGTAGACCTTTACGGAAGAGAGTTTCCTGAGCCCATCTTCCACCTGTCGGACCTTCTCCTTTAGATGTTCATGATCTTCCTGCGAGATTAAACCCAGGTCATGTCCTTTACCCATCAGGCGGACAGCAGCATTATCCTCCCTCAGGATGAGCCTGTATTCAGCCCTGGATGTGAACATCCGATAGGGTTCATCAACCCCCCTGATTACGAGGTCATCGATCATAACCCCCATGTAGGCATCAGACCGGCCGAGAATAAAGGGTGGTCTTTTTTGTACCGCCAGCGCGGCGTTAATACCGGCCCACATTCCCTGCGCGGCAGCCTCCTCATATCCGGAAGTCCCGTTAATCTGTCCGGCAAGATAAAGACCGGTGAAGGATTTGGTTTCGAGGGTCTGTTTGAGTTGTGTTGGTTGTACAAAGTCATATTCAATGGCATAGGCCGGGCGCATGATTTCAGCCTGTTCAAGGCCGGGAATGCTATGGACGAGTTTTTCCTGAAGTGCGGGTGACATGCTGTTTCCCAGGCCTTTGGCGTAAATCTCTTCAGTATCGAGGCCTTCAAACTCCAGCACCACCGGATGTTTTTCTTTGTCGGTGAAGCGCATCACCTTATCTTCGAGGGAAGGACAATAACGGGCGCCAATTCCCCTGATGATGCCCGAGTAGAGAGGCGACTGTTCAATATTATCTCTGATGAGACAATGTGTTTCCTGCGTTGTATAACTGAAATACGAAGGGAGTCTCTCTTCACGGAGTTTTTCCGTGGTAAAAGAAAAGGGCTGCGGGTCGGGATCACTGTCCTGACGCTCAAGAATTGAAAAGTCAATAGATGACGCCCTTAATCTTGGCGGGGTTCCCGTCTTCATCCTTCCCATTTCAAAACCCAGTTGTTTAAGGCAGGTTGCCAGTCGAATTGAGGCAATTTCACCTGCCCGTCCCGCCGGATAATGGGCAGTACCGATGTGGATCAATCCATTCAGAAACGTCCCTGTAGTAATGATTATGGTCTTACCGCCGTAGAAGAAACCTGTATTGTCCTCTATACCGATCACTCTGCTTCCCTCGACTACCAGACGATCTACGAGGGCCTGCCGGAGATGAAGGTTTTTTTCTTTTTCCAGAATGACCTTCATCGCGAGTCTGTAAAGCTGTTTGTCACACTGGAACCGCGTGGATTGGACAGCTGGTCCCTTAGATGCATTCAGCAGACGGAAGTGAACGGCTGTTTTATCGGCAATCTTTCCCATCTCACCGCCCAAGGCATCGATTTCCTTGACGAGTTGACCCTTGGCCAAGCCACCTATCGCCGGATTGCACGACATAAGGGCGATAGAATCCAGATTGATATTAAAGAGAAGTGTGGTACATCCCATCCTTGCCGTGGCCAGAGCCGCTTCACAACCGGCATGACCTCCGCCCACCACGATAACATCGTAGTCTTTATGCGAGCCCACAAAAATCCTTTATTGTATAAATTTCAACTTCCAGTTATAAAATTGAAACTGGTAAGCCGTAGCAAGAAATTCATCGTTATCTTTATCTGAATCGTATTGTTAGTGCCACGATTTTCCTGTCATGCATTCTGAAACAATATTGCCGCCTTGTCAAAAATATTTTTTTAGACCAAAAGGGACAATATAAGGAAAACCTTTCTTAATAAGCGTTTAGATTCTTACACATTTAATCTGAAAATTTATCTCTGACTATATCCGCTTTCACCGTGCTGACTAAGGTCAAGACCATCGGACTCCTCCTCCTCGCTTACCCTTAAACCAAAGGTCCAATCAAGTATCTTTAATATGGCAAATGTAACAAAAAATGAATAAAACCAGGCAGCGCCAACTCCGATCAACTGGTCCCATAAAAGCGATGGATTGCCGAACAATAACCCGTTATTCCCCGCACTATTTATAGCCTTTGAAGCGAAGAACCCCGTTGCTATAGCTCCCCATGTACCGCCTACACCATGAATACCAACTACATCAAGCGAATCATCATATCCAAACTTTGTCTTAAGATTTACGGCTGTATAGCATATAACTCCTACAGTAAGCCCGATAATCAGGGCAGACATAGGACCGACAAAGCCCGATGCAGGTGTGATTGCCACAAGTCCTGCAACTGCACCCGATGCTGCTCCAAGAACTGTCGGTTTGCTTCGGTGTACCCATTCGGCTATCATCCATGAAAGCACTCCTCCTGCAGCTGCAATATGTGTAACAACAAAGGCGGAGGTTGCTAATGCCCCGGATGCAACAGCACTTCCCGCATTAAAACCAAACCAGCCAAACCACAAAAGTGCAGCGCCCAGAAGAGTCATGGTAAGGTCATGAGGAGCCATATTTTCAACCCCGTGACCTTTCCTTTTGCCAACAACAACGACCGCAGCAAGGGCGGAAACTCCGGAGCTTACATGTACTACTAACCCTCCTGCAAAATCAAGGGCGCCAAGCTCTCTTATCCAGCCCCCGACTCCCCATACCCAGTGTGCCATTGGGAAATATACAAATGTTGCCCATAATACAAGGAATACGAGGTAGCTTTTGAACTTGAACCTCTCAGCGAATGCGCCTGTTATCAAAGCAGGTGTAATCACAGCAAACATCATCTGGAATATCATGAACGCCTGGTGAGGTATGGTCGCTGCGTAATCAGGATTAGGCTCAAGTCCCACACCCTTAAGTCCCACCCAGTCGAGATTGCCTATTATATGTCCGACATCAGGGCCGAATGAAAGGCTGTATCCGTAAAGAACCCAGAGAACAGTCATCACACCGAGGGCTATAAAACTCTGCATGATGGTGCCGAGGACATTCTTTCGTCTGACCATACCCCCGTAAAAAAGTGCAAGTCCGGGTGTCATCAACATAACAAGGGCGGTAGAGATCAAAACCCATGTAGTATCTCCTTTATCTATTGCGGATGGTGCAGCATGGGCAAGATCTGTCATAAAAAATAAACAAAATAAAAATGGTAATGCTGTTAATTTTATTTTCATCTTGATACCTCCGTTTTCTTCTTAAAGGCAAAAACTGTGGCTGATAATGTTTGTCCATGAAATTACAATTATAGTGCTTATAAAGCCAAAATCATGCCAGGACGAAAGTGCTTGATTTTAAAAGATAATCTCAAAAACAAATGTTACGTTTTCGTTTTGTTATCGTACCTTTATGACAAAGTTGTATTCTTTACAAGATAGACTGTTACTTGGAGCGGCGAGATCATGACTTTGAGAAGAAAATGAGAAAGGAAGTCAAACTTAAAAAATGGGGTAAGAGAAATCTTTAGCCGTTCACCAATGAGGCATTAAGTAAGATAAACGGTTCAAATAAATAATATAGAATTTTTGCTGAAATTATGTAATACTTTTTTGAAATAACGATTATACATTTAAAAGGTATTGACAATGATAAAACAATTTTCCTTCACAGGCGCAAAAAAGATTATTTTTGGAAGTGGGTCATTTGATACACTGGGAGAGCATATTAAGGAACTGAAGGGTGCCCGTCCCATGATTGTTCTTGACAGAAATCTCGCTGCGACAGGCTTCAGAAGTAAGATTTCTGCTCTTCTCGAAAAAGCAAAGTATGAATGCACCTTTTTTGATAAGGTGGAGGCAGAACCACCGCTGGAGCTGGCTGATGAAGGCGCCGCGGTTGCCCTGGAAGGGCAATGTGATGTTGTGGTAGGTGTCGGTGGAGGGAGCGCCATGGATGTTGCTAAGGCCATCGCCGTTCTGTCGGCAAACAGGGGGGAAGCCGTAGATTATTTTGGATTAAACAATGTACCCGGTCCCGGCCTGCCGACAATTATGGTTCCTACAACGGCCGGAACGGGGAGCGAAGTAACATTTACGGCTGTGTTTGTGCGGCGTAACCTGGAGAAAAAGGAGGGGATGAACAGTCCTTATCTGTATCCTGATCTGGCCATTCTCGACCCCCTCCTTACTGTAACTCTCCCCCCATATACAACGGCTACAACAGGGATTGATGCCCTCTGTCACGCTATCGAGTCATATACATCGATCAATGCCTCTCCTATGAGTGAGCTGTTTTCCCTGGAGGCAATCAGGTTAATTGCCTTCAACTTGAAAACATCTGTCCATGATGGGAGCAATGTCCCGGCGAGAGAACAAATGCTTCTGGGAAGCCTCTACGCTGGCCTTGGTCTGGCCAACGCTGGTGTCACTGCCGTTCATTCACTTTCCTATCCTCTCGGTGGTAAATACGCTGTACCCCATGGTCTCGCCAATACCGTCATGCTGCCTTCCGTACTGATGTTCAATCTTCCGGCTGCTATGGAAAAATTCGCCGTTATGGCACGGGCAATGGGAAAAGCGGTGGATAACTTGTCCCTTCCTGAAGCAGCTTCTCTAACCGTGGAAGCTGTGGAAACACTTATTAAAAATTCAGGTATATCTGCAACACTGAAAGATCTTAATGTTCCTGAGCGTGACTTTCCTGAATTGGCTAAGGCTGCCATGACCGTTACAAGGCCCTTAGAGAATAATCCACGTAAAGTCACCATAGAAGACGCCGTAGAAATATACAAACAGGCTTGTGTCACGGGGCTGTACGCAAAATAAAAACACCCTTTTCCCAATGGCGGGGACGGGATACAGTCCAGGAAGAACGTTCCTGGAAAATAAAATTAATAAGAAGAAAATCGGGCTTGTAAAATTGGTCGGCTAATGATGATAAAAAACATATCATCTTCTGAAGAATTAAGTGAAGAGTTAAAGCACGTCAGTTTAGATCTCAAAGCCATCCGGGAAGCAGGGGGCATTGCCTTAAATGATGTGTCCCAAATTACCAGGATAAACCCCTTTTATATTGAAGCTATTGAAAACGAAGATTTTCATTTACTTCCTCCGCCTGTCTATACAAAGGCTTTTATCAAAAATTATGCCCGGATCATAAATATCGACAGCAAGAAGGTACTGGACCGTTACGAAAGATATCTTGAAATAGCTGAAGCCTCTGATAACAAAGAAGAACTCCTGAAATCAAGTGGAATCATCAAAGGCCATAGTAAAAAACTTTTCCTAAGTTTGCTGACCATCGCTATGGCTGGTATTGTCATTGTTCCCATATACTTATCTTATAATAATAAGAGTGGATTAGAAGCCCCCTACAGTCAGGTGGTGACGACTATATCGCCAACAGCTGATGTAAAACCTGTCGATGCAGCCAAACGGCAGGAGGGGAGCGGAAATGACATTCAAGCAAATGCAGAAAAATCAAATCATCTAAGCATAGAAGCCACGGAGTTAACCTGGTTACGGATCAGGGAAGGACAAAATTCACCTTATGAGATTTTGCTACGGGCAGGCGAGAAGATTGAACGTATTGCTCCTTTCTTTGTCATCGATGTGGGCAATGCAGGAGGAATAAAAGTCGATTTTCAGGGCACTCCCATGGCACGTTTGGGAGAATCAGGTCAGGTTGTCCATTTGAGGTTTCCTTAAGCCGGGCAAAAGAGGAGTGTAAGGTTTTTAACTCTTCTTTCATCTCCTATGGTAAAATCTGTCAAGGTAGTCTCAACAACAATTGAGGAGGTCATAAAAACATGTTCGGAAGTTTAGGTATGCCTGAATTGCTGGTTATCCTGGTAATTATTCTAATCATTTTCGGAGCAGGGAAGCTGCCGGAGATTGGCGGTGCCATCGGTAAAGGCATTAAGAATTTTAAGAAAGCCACCCATGAAACGGACGAGACAAATGCGACAACAGAAGCCAAAAAAATCGAACCAGAATAGAGCCGTGATTTATGTGTCTTATTCTATATTCTGACCATTGCTAAAAGGGAACATCGTCTTCAGGTAAGGGGTCTAAACCGGAAGGCGAGAGGAAAGAATCTTCTGCTGCCGTATCGGGCACCTTAGTCTGCCCTTTCGGTTCCAACATCTGCATATTCGTGGCAATGATCTCCGTTGTAAAATGTTTGATGTTATCTTTGTCTTCCCATGCTCGTGTCTGGATCCTTCCCTCAACGAAGACTAATCTTCCTTTCGCAAGATAGTTGCTGCATATTTCCGCCAGCTTTCCGAAGGTTACCACCCGGTGCCATTCTGTCCGCTGTCCCTTTTCACCGGTCTTGCTTTTCCACTGTTCGTCCGTTGCCAATCTGAAGTTGGTTACCATTGCCCCATCCGGGGTATATCTGGTATCAGGATCAGCGCCCAGCCTGCCTATCAAGATAACTTTGTTTGCCATATTTCCTCCTCTCCTCTGAATTCCATAAATCTGACAAAAACATTACACAACTTCCATATATTTCACAATATAATTATTGAGGCATTTGATCAACTACCTCCGATTAAATCATGCTTGACTAATCCAGAAAAAAAATATAGTCAAGCACATTCATAGAGTTTTTTGTCCCTTCCGGGGAACAAATTGAGGGGTAAGTGTTTTATGGAAGAAAATGAGCTTCTAAAGAGGCGTATGGAGAAAATGGAATCTCTGAAGACCGACGGCATCGATTTATATCCCAATGGTGTGCGGGTCGGGGATACGTCGGAATCCATTTTGCACAGATTTGCCAAGATGGATCATGATGCTATTGCCGTGGTTAATGAAAAATTTACCCTGGCCGGAAGGTTGATGGCCGTAAGAAACTTCGGCAAGGCTGCATTTATTAATATTCAGGACAGAAAGGGGCGTATTCAGGGCTATGTCAATAAAGGCATTCTCGGTGATAACGCCTTCTCTCTCTTTAAAAGGCTTGATGTTGGAGATATCATTTTCATCTCAGGAGGGGTTTTCAAGACAAAGAGCGGTGAATTAACGATAGAAATAGATGAACTTCGTCTCTTATCGAAAGCCGTCAGACCGTTGCCGGAGAAATGGCATGGCCTTGCAGATGTCGAAATAAGATACCGGCAAAGGTATCTTGATCTGATTGCCAATCCTAAGGTGAAAGAAGTATTTTACAAGCGTAGCCGCATAATTCAGCTTCTCCGCCGATTTATGGAAGAGCGTGATTTTCTCGAGGTGGAAACCCCCATGATGCAGGCCAAGGCCGGCGGTGCCATAGCGCGTCCCTTTAAAACGCACCATAATGCCCTCGGAATGGACTTTTATCTGCGAATCGCACCGGAATTGTATTTGAAGCGTCTGATTACAGGGGGGCTGGAACGGGTCTATGAAATAAATAGAAATTTCAGGAATGAAGGTATCTCTACCTTCCACAATCCCGAATTTACTATGATGGAGTTCTATCAGGCTTATGCAACTTACGAGGACATGATGGTCATGACAGAGGAAATGCTTACCTTTCTCGCTCATGAAATCTTTGGTTCTCTGAATTTTCAATACCAGGGTACAGAAATCGATCTGACACCGCCCTGGCCGCGCATATCTGTGAAGGAAGCGATTATCCAATACTGCAAGGTTGATCCACACGTCCTTGAAGATTCCCATAAAGCACTTGTTTGTGCAAGGGAGATGGGATTACCCGTTGTGGACGGTGAACCTCTGGGTAAGATAATAATGACTATATTTGAAAACACGGTGGAAGAAAAACTTATTCAACCTCATTTCGTCACGCATTATCCCGCCGACGTATCGCCCCTGGCGAGAAGAAGTGCCGACAATCCCGCTTTTACGGATCGCTTTGAATTATTCATTTATGGCAGGGAGCTTGCCAATGCCTTTTCTGAGTTGAACGATCCTGTAGACCAGCGGGAACGTTTTCTGGCACAGCTCAGGGAGAGGGAGGCAGGAGATGAAGAGGCACATGAAATGGACGAGGACTATATTAAAGTCCTTGAGTATGGAATGCCTCCAACAGCAGGAGAGGGAATCGGCATCGACAGGCTGATCATGTTCTTTACGGATTGCCCTTCCATCAGAGATGTTATCCTCTTCCCTCTTATGAAGATAAGAGAAACGTAACTATCCATTAGGATCTTCACCTTTATGTCTTTTGAACTTTTTATCAGTCTTCGATATTTAAGGGCCGGAAAGAAGCGGGTCTTTGTTTCCATTATCACCTTTATTTCGATGATCGGGATTTTTCTTGGCGTTGCCGCCCTGATCATCGTCCTTGCAGTAATGAACGGTTTTGAAACCGATCTCAGGGATAAGATATTGGGGATCAATTCCCATATCGTACTGATGAAACATAGCGGAATAATGATGGATTATCGCAAGATAATGAAAGATTGCGCTGGTGTGGATGGTGTCGTTGCCGCCACCCCCTTCATATACAGCCAGGCAATGTTAAAAAACGGAGAGAATGTCAGTGGTGTGGTAATAAAGGGGCTGGCAACAGAGGAAGGTGCCTTTAAAGTCATTAATCTGGGGAGAATAGAGGAGGGAAGCATTGACTATCTTTCGGGGGAAAAACGAAGTAAACTCATGCTTGATAAGGATCTGGCCAATCTCTCCGGCATTGTCATTGGAAAAGAATTGGCGAAAAATTTAGGCATCCTTCTCTTTGATACGGTTAACTTGTTAACCCCTATGGGAGTCCCTACTCCGCTGGGGATTGTGCCCCGCATGAAGAAGTTTCTCGTAGTTGGAATTTTTGATTCCGGCTTCTACGAATACGACTCCACAATGGCCTGCCTCTCTCTCAAGGACTGCCAGGAATTCCTGAACATGGACGATGCAGTTACCGGGATTGAGATCAGAGTCAACGATATCTATAAAGCCGATGTCATTGCCGGAGCTCTAAAAGAGAAAATTGGGTACCCTTACTGGGTTAGAAACTGGATGGAGATGAATAAAAATCTCTTCTCTGCTTTAAGACTGGAAAAGCGGGCCATGTTTATCATACTCAGTCTCATCGTCGTGGTTGCAGCTTTTAATATTATAAGTACCCTGATCATGGTGGTAATGGAAAAAAACAGGGAAATCGCCATGCTGAAATCTATGGGAACTACATCAAAAAGCATCATGAAGATCTTTATCTTCCAAGGACTGACTATTGGCACCATCGGTACTTTGCTCGGCTGTATGGGGGGGCTTGCTGTCGCATTGAATATAGGAAAACTGGCTCACTTTATTGAAAATTTATTCAAATTTAAGATACTGCCGTCGGATATTTATTATTTAAGCGAACTCCCATCCCGGGTCAACTACGGCGATGTTTCTATTATCGTCATAGGAACAATGCTGATATGTTTCCTGTCAACGATCTATCCCTCATGGAGGGCCTCCAGATTAGACCCAGCCGAGGCTCTCAGGTACGAATGAACGGTAACTACTAAGGAGACAGAATCCAGAAGTCAGGAGTCAGAATATAGAATGAAAAGACAAGCGGGGAACATGCAGTACTTCTATTTGGTATTCTGGCTCCTGGCTCCTGTATCCTGACTTCTGAATTCCGAGTCCTGAGTTAACACGATGATAACACTGGAAAACTTAAGTAAAACATTTTTTAAGGACGGCAATAGGATAGAGGTTTTAAAAGGATTGAATCTCCATATTGCACGGGGGGAATCTATAGCTATCTGTGGTGTTTCCGGTGTAGGGAAAAGTACGCTGCTCCATATTATGGGAACCATTGATCGCCCTACCTCCGGTGCTCTGCTCTACGATAATGTGGATGTCTTTACCTGGCAGGAGAAAGAACTGGCAGTGTTCCGAAACAGAAAAATCGGCTTTGTGTTTCAATTCCACAACCTCCTTCCCGAGTTCAGCAGTCTGGAAAATACGATGATGCCTGCTCTGATCAATGGTTTATCAAAGCGGGAGGCAAGGGAGAAGGCAGAAGGTATCTTGCGTGAGTTGGGGCTCAGTGATAGAATAACCCACCGTCCTGGAGAGCTCTCCGGAGGGGAGCAACAGCGGGTTGCCATAGCCAGGGCACTCATTATGGAACCGGAAATACTCTTGGCTGATGAACCCATAGGAAGTCTTGACACAGAGACGGGAAAGAAGATAGAAGATATAATGATGGAACTAAACAGAAACAAACATATTACACTGGTCGTGGTGACCCACAACAAATCATTGGCAGAAAGAATGTCTCGAAGCATAGGCCTTCGAGATGGAAGGATTATTAGCGATGAATAGAAAGAATATTATCTTACTACGTGCGTTATTCTTATTAACTTTTCTGCTATTCTCAGCTTCCCGAGATGTGTTTGCAGAGGATGTTAAAAAAATTGCCCTCTTTCCCTTTGATATACATAGCAAGGCTAATGCCGCCAATCTTAGATCAGCAATCCATAAGGGGATCGCTTCCGAGTTGGATAAATTGAAATTTATTCAGCTTATCGAACCGGAGATCATCTCCAGGGCTATAGAGGGAAGACATATCGACGAAAAACTTGCCATTACTGCGGGGAAAGATACAGGTGCAGCATTTGTCATTATGGGCTCCCTCTCTGAGTTCGGAGAAGTGATCAGTGTGGATGCGATGGTCATAGATATCAGGCAGGGAAAGACTCTATCCCCTATTTTTGCCCAGGGTAAAGGGCTGGAGAGTATCGGTACTATTTCAACGCAACTGACAACAGAGATTATACTCAGAGTAGCGGCAGAACAAAGGATAGCTCGCATCGAATTCAAAGGTAACCGAAAGATCGAGGCCGGCGCCATCAGCCAGGTTCTTAAGAGCGCAAAGGGTGACTTGTTCTCCGAAGCTGACCTTTCTTCTGATATCAAGGCTATTTACAAGATGGGCTATTTCCAAAATGTAACTGCTGATGTTACCGACACACCGGAAGGTAAGGTGATTTCCTTTATCCTGGAGGAAAAGGATCTTATTACAGAAATAAAAATTGAAGGGAATAAGGCCGTCGATAAAGGGGAAATAGAGGCTCTCTTGACCATTAAGGCCCGGCAGAGTCTGGACCCTGGTAAGATCAAGACGGACGTAGAAAAGATTATGGCCCTGTACAACAATAAGGGTTATTGCAATGCTGAGGTTCAAGATGTCATCAAAAAGGGGGGGGACAGGGAGGTACGTGTTGTATTCAATATCAAGGAGAATGAAAGACTGTATATCAAAAATATTACTTTCGAGGGAAATCAGGCTTACACCGGCAAAGAACTGAAAAAAATGATGGAAATTTCTGAACGGAGTATCTTCGGTTTTTTGACTAGTTCTGGTGTACTTAAAAGGGAAGTCCTAAAACAGGACATCAACAAACTCCAGGTTTTTTACCTTAATGAGGGCTTCATCAACGCTCAGGTCGGAGAACCGGAGATAACCCACGACCCAAAAGGGATCTATGTGAAGATACCCATCACGGAGGGTAAGCGGTTCAGGGTTGGGAAGGTGGATATTGCAGGTGATGAACCCGAATTGCCACGTGCTGAGCTTTTGAAAAACATGAAGATAAACAAAAGGGAATACTTTGACAGGGATTCAATAATGAAGGACATAGAATACCTCGTACAGATCTGTAGCGATGAAGGTTATGCCTATGCCGATGTTGTTCCCCGTACCATACCAAAGGAGAAAGAGCAGACGGTGGATGTGATTTATCACATAACGAAGGGCAGTCAGGTCTACTTTAACAAAATAACGATTACCGGTAACACGAAAACAAGGGATAAAGTTATAAGAAGACAACTTGCCATCGCGGAAGGAGATTTGTACAGCAGTAGCAAATTGAAGAAGAGTTACACGGCTCTCAACCGCCTCAGGTACTTTGAAGAGGTCAACTTCCAAACAAAAAAAGGAGATGACGAGACCTTAACAGACGTCAATGTCCATATTAAGGAACAACCAACAGGCTTTTTTACCATTGGTGCGGGATACAGCGCTATAGACCAGGCGGTTATTACCGCTCAGATCTCCCAGCAAAATCTCTTTGGCAGGGGGCAGAGTTTAAGCCTCAAGGCTAACATAGGGTCAAGGGTAACCAGTTATGATGTATCGTTCATAGAGCCATGGCTTTTTGATATACCTCTGTGGAGTAAATTTGACTTATGGAATTTCTCCAGGGAATATGATGCATACGATCTTGCTTCAAATGGTTTTGGGGTAACTATTGGTTACCCTATATGGGGATATATTACCGGTTATGTGGGGTACGTGCTTTCGACCAACAATGTCGAAAATGTTGAAGACTACGTGTCGTGGTATATCAAGGAACAGGAAGGTACAACGACTTCCAGTGCTGTGACCCTGAGCCTGATAAGGGATACAACGGATGACTATATTTTCCCTACGAAAGGTTCCAAAAATAGCATCTCTATCAAACATTCCGGTACCATCTTCCAGGGAGATACGAGTTTCACAAAATATGATATAAATTCTACATGGTTTTTCCCCTTTTACCGTGAGGTAGTATTCGGCGTTCGGGGACGGGCAGGTTATGTACAGGGGAATGAGGGGAAGGATATTCCTGTTTACGAGCGCTTCTATCTGGGGGGGATTTCCTCGTTGAGAGGATTGAGAGAAGTAGGACCGGTAGACCCTTTGACAGGTGATGTCATTGGTGGTACAACCATGCTTAACGCGAACCTGGAATTTCTGTTTCCCTTGGTAGCAAGCGCCGGTATGAAGGGGGTTGTATTCTATGATACCGGTAATGCATGGGCAAGCGGTTACCATTTCGGTGACTTAAGGCAAACTGCCGGCGTGGGCATCCGTTGGTATTCACCCATCGGTCCTCTAAGACTAGAATGGGGTTATGTTCTCGACAAAAAGGAGAGTGAGCCGGCAAGCCGGTTTGAATTTACCATGGGTATGTTTATGTAGAGCAGGAGTCAGATAGCCGGGATCGGGGAAAGCTGGCGACTGATAACTAATAACTAACAGGAGGAAGGGGCTTTTATGAAAAGATATGGTTTGCTAATTTTAGGTATGTTGGTGTTGTTGTCTGTTATGGTCTTAACAAGCGTCCATGCCATGGCAGGTGAAAAAATAGGATTTGTTGATATAAGAGAGGTAATACTCAATTCAGATGCCGGGAAAGAGAAAGCGAAAGATTTTCAGACGCTCTATGAAAAGAATAGGTCCCTTATCCAGGCGAAAGAGACAGAGGTGAAGAAGCTCAAGGAAGAACTCGATAAGCAGAGTGCAGTTCTTACCAAGACCGCCAGAGAAGGGAAAGAAGCGGACTATCAGAAAAAGGTCAGGGATTATCAAATTTTTGTCAAAGATATCAACGACGACCTTAAAGCGAAGGATCAGAAACTTGTTCAGGATATGGTTCCTGACATCCTCAAATTGGTAGCAGCTAAGGGAGCAAAAGAAAAGTATCTTCTGATCCTCGATATCGGTACCGTACCGGTGGCCTACATGGATAAGGAAAATGATATAACAAAACAGGTTATTGAAGAATTCAATCAAACCCATAAACAAAAAAAATAATCTTCATAGTAATTCATATGAAGTAAAGAGCAAGGAAACTGACAGTGAGAAAGACGCTAAGTGAGATGGCGGTCATTTTAAACGGCAAGGTCACAGGTGATGGCCTTGTTGTTATTGAGCGTATTTGTGGGATTGATGAAGCCGGTGAGGGTGATCTCACATTTATTGCAAACCCCCTATACCGTAAAAAACTTGAAACAACTCACGCCTCTGCCATCCTGGTTTCACCCGAGGTAGAAAGCACGAGCAAGAATCTACTGATTGTTTCCGACCCTTATGTTGCCCTCGGCCAGGCATTAGCTCTTTTCTATCCAGAAGAACACGGACTTGGCCAGGTCAGCAAAGGTGCATTTATCGAGGATGGGGCTTTTGTTTCAAAAGAAGTCCAAATCTACCCGGGTGTCTATATAGGCAGGGGGGCAAGGATCGAACGGGGAGTTGTCCTCTACCCTGGTGTTTTCGTGGGTCGCGATGCCGTAATTGGTGAAGACTCTGTCCTTTATCCGAACGTTTCGGTGTATCGGCGATCTATCCTCGGAAAGCGTGTTATTCTACATGCCGGCGTGGTCGTGGGAAGCGATGGGTTTGGTTTTGCCAGCCCAGGCCAGGGGAATATGAAAATCCCCCAGGTGGGCATTGTTCAGATAGATGACGATGTCGAAGTAGGAGCGAATACCACGATAGATCGTGGAACCCTCAACAAGACATGGATACAGAAAGGTGTAAAGATTGATAATCTGGTACAGATTGCGCATAATGTGGTAATTGGTGAAAATTCTGTAATCGTGGCCCAGGTTGGTATTTCGGGCAGTACCAGCCTCGGCAAAAGTTGCATCGTTGGTGGTCAGGCAGGGATAGCCGGTCATATAAGTATCGGAGACCACGCCATTGTAGTAGGGCAGTCTGGTGTCCACGAGGATATCCCCCCCCACCACGTTGTTTCCGGCACACCACACATGCCTCACCGTACCTGGTTAAAGGCTCAAGCCTGTATCCCCAAACTTCCGGAAATGCGCAAGACCCTTACCTCACTTGTCGGTCGCATTGAAAAACTGGAAGAGATGATAAGAAATAATAAATGAGCATTCATTCTACAGCAATTGTATCTCCACATGCCCACCTTGAAACAGGGGTTGAAATTGGTCCCTATGCGATCATTAATGGGGATGTCCATGTCGGGAAAAACACCGTTATTGGAGCGCATGTAGTGGTGGAAGAACATACCGATATCGGAGAGGGCTGCCGTATCTTTCAGTTCTGTTCTATCGGCGGTATTCCGCAGGACTTGAAATTCAAAGAGGAAGAAACGCGTCTCATCATAGGGAATTACAATACGATCAGAGAATTTGTTACCATCAACCGGGCTACCTCGGCAGATATCGGGGAGACAATAATCGGTGATTATAACCTTCTCATGGCTTACTCTCACGTTGCTCACAACTGTAAGCTGGGGAATCATATTGTTATGGCCAATGCTGCTAATCTTGCCGGTCACATCCACGTGGAAGACTTTGCTATCATTGGCGGTATGACGGGTATTCATCAGTTCACCCGTATTGGCGCTCATTCCATCATCGGTGGCGTTTCCGCTGTCACCAAGGATGTTCCCCCCTATGTTATGGCTGCCGGCAACCATGCAAAGCCTTATGGTCTCAACCTGGTCGGTATGAAACGCAGGGGTTTTAAAGAAGAAACGATCAAGGCTCTGAAAACAGCCTACCGGCTTATATTCCGTTCATCGCTCTTACTTTCCGTAGCGATAGAAAGAGTTAAAAGTGAGGTTGATGACATACCAGAAGTCCGTCAGTTTATTGATTTTATACAAAACTCCGAACGGGGAATCTTAAGATAGAGAAATAGTAGTAATTTCATTAAAAGTCAGGGATAAGGATGAAGAGAGTCAGAGTCGGTGTGGTGGGTATTGGTCATCTGGGTAATTACCACCTGCAGAAGTACCAAAAATTAACAAACAGTGAAATAGTTGGAGTGGCAGATGTTATAGGAGAACGGGCCCAAGAGGCTGCTCAGGCTTATAATTGTAATGTCTATACCGATTACAGGGAACTTATAGGAGCAGTAGACGCAGTCAGTATTGCCGTTCCCACTGGTTTTCATTACCTTATAGCAAAAAACTTTCTAGAGGCAGGAGTGGATGTCCTCCTGGAGAAACCGATTGCGGCAACGCTTGAGGAAGCTAACAATTTGGTATCAATTGCCGAAGCTAACAATTTAATTTTTCAGATCGGATTTGTGGAACGATTCAATCCGGCAGTGGTGGCCTTGAAAAAGTTAATGAGAAAACCTCTTTTTATTGAAGCCCACCGATTGCACCCCTTTTTCGAGCGCGGAACGGATGTGGATGTCATTCTCGATTTGATGGTCCACGATCTCGATCTCATCCTGAGTTTTGTGAAATCTCCCGTAAAGGATGTGGAGGCTATAGGTGTGCCGGTTCTATCCGATAAAGTAGATATCGCCAATGTACGACTTGTATTTTCCAGTGGATGCGTGGCCAACATTACCGCCAGCAGGATAAGCAATAAGGTCATGCAGAAGATAAGGTTTTTCGAGAAGGAAGGGTATCATGCCGTAGATTATAGAAAACGGGAACTGGTCTCCCTCGCCAGAAAAAACAGCGCCCGGGACCAGGTAGCCATTACTCCAAACCAGGTAGAGATAAAAAATCAGGACCCTCTGGAAGAGGAAATCAGGTCTTTTCTCCAAGCGGTTACAGAGAGGACACCTCCCTACGTCTCCGGAAGAGAAGGCATGGCCTCCCTCGAACTTGCCCTCCAGATCGTGGAAAAGATAAGAACCACAGGTGAGTTGATACAATGATACCTATGGTGGATCTGCGAAGACAGTATAATATTCTGAAGACAGAAATAGATGCGGCAATCCTCAATGTCTTAAATAATGGCCAGTTTATCCTCGGACCTGATGTGTCGGAATTGGAAAGAGAAGTTGCTGTCTACCACGGGGTTCCTTGTGCCATCGGGGTAGCCAGCGGGACGGATGCACTGCTTCTCGCCCTTGCCGCATGCGGGATAGGGGAGGGTGATGAGGTTATCACAACTCCCTTTACCTTCATTGCCACGGCAGAAGTGATATCTCTGTTGCATGCAAAACCGGTTTTTGTAGATATCTGCCCTGATACATTCAATATCGATCCGCAAAAGATTGAGAGAAAAATTACCAGGAGAACGAAGGCCATTATCCCGGTCCATCTATTCGGCCACCCGGCAGAGATGGATGCGATTGTCACTCTCTGTCGGAAATATCACCTCAAGATCATCGAGGACTGCGCTCAGTCGTTTGGTGCTTTATATTATGGGGAAAAGGTAGGCACTTTTGGTGATGCCGGCTGTTTCAGCTTCTTCCCCAGCAAAAATCTGGCCGGCTATGGTGACGGCGGAATGGTCATTACCCGGAATGAGGAGACGGCAGAAAAGATTAAACTCCTCCGTAATCACGGCAGTGAGACTAAGTACTATCACAAGGTCCCTGGCTATAACAGCCGTCTTGATGAGATCCAGGCCGCCATTATCCGGGTTAAACTGAGGATGATTGATAATTTCAATAAGGCACGTCGAGGTAATGCTGATATATACAGGGCTTCCATCACGAGGGATGATATTGTACTCCCCATGGAAATGGCGGGATGCCGGCATGTGTACCATCAGTTCACCGTCCGCTCGAAAAAAAGGGACCTTATCATGGCATCACTCATAGCTAATAATATCTCTTCCGCCATCTATTATCCCGTTCCTTTACACCGGCAGGAGGCGTTCGCCTGCTGGAAAACGGGTGATGACAATTTGATTAACAGTGAAATATGCGCCGCAGAAGTTCTTTCCCTTCCCATGTTTCCCGAATTAGAAGAAAAAGAAATCCTACACATCAGCGATGTGATCAATCATGCATCCTGAAATAAACACCCGAAAAATCATGATCGTGGCGGGAGAAGCATCGGGGGATCTGCATGGTGCTGACTTGGTGAAGGCAATGCACGGCATTGACCCTGCTCTTCGTTTTTACGGTATCGGAGGGAAAAGACTAAGGGAAGCGGGGATCAAACTTACGGCTGATTCCGCAGATATGGCTGTTGTCGGACTGACCGAGGTTATTTTTAAACTAAGGTTTATCCTGAAGGTGTTGGGTCAACTAAAGGCATCCCTTAAGAAAACAAGACCCGAACTTGTTATTCTCATTGATTATCCGGATTTCAACCTTTCGCTGGCAAAGGCGGCAAAAAAATGCGGCCTCAGAGTATTTTACTATATCAGTCCCCAGGTATGGGCATGGAGAAAGGGAAGGATCGGCAAGATTCGAAAAGTGGTTGACAAGATGGCCGTAATTTTCCCCTTTGAAGCCCGGCTCTACGAAGAAGCCGATGTTGACGTGACATTTGTCGGCCATCCCCTCCTCGATGTGGTAAGTACCAAATATTCACGTGAGGAGGCACGAAGGAGGTTCGGCCTTCAAGAGGGAACAACAACAGTGGGCATCATCCCGGGAAGCAGGCCGTCGGAGGTTGTCAAACTCCTGCCCGAAATGCTCAAGGCAGCGGAGATTCTTGTTGAAAAACTTGCCGCTGTTCAATTTATTCTGCCGGTGGCTGATACACTGGAGATGGATTTTATCTCCCATATTGTCCGGCAATACCCGGTGGAGGTCAGGCTAATTCCTCATGATACTTACGAGGCCATCGGTTGTACGGACATTGTCATGGCGGCCTCTGGAACAGTCACCCTTGAAACGGCGCTCCTTGGAATACCAATGGTCATCGTCTATAAGGTGTCCGCACTTACCTATTATATAGGGAAAATATTTGTCAAGGTAGATAATTTCGGGATTGTTAATATCATTGCGGGAAAAACCATCGTTCCTGAGTTGATCCAGAAAGAGGCCAACCACAAACGTATAGCTGCCGAGATAATAGATATTCTCGGCAATAGGGGCCAAATGGACAATATCAAAAAAGAACTTTCGAAGATCAGGGCCAAACTTGGAAGCCCCGGTGCTGCCGAAAGGACCGCCCGGCTGGCATATGGCATGATAGAGGGGAAGTAATTATTAGAAACCGGAAATCAGGATAAATGGGAATATATAAACGCCTCTTGAGTTTTGCGAAACCTCATACAGAAAAGTTCATTGCCGCTATGGTTTGCATGCTGTTGGTCGGTGCCCTCACCGCCGCCCTTGCCTTTCTTGTCCAACCGACAATGGATGATATCTTTCTGAAAAAAAATGCCGCGGCGCTTAAATGGATTCCTCTTGCCATTATAGGCATATATATATTGAAAGGGGCATGTACTTATGGACAAACGGTTTTAATGAATTATATCGGTCAGCGCATCGTGGCGGACTTAAGAAACACAGTGTACTGCCGGATACAGAGACAGCCCCTTGCTTTCTTTACCCAAAACCCCACCGGGGTGCTCATGTCACGGATTACCAATGATGTCGGTTATATCCAGGGGGCAGTCTCGGAAGCGATAACCAGTATTTTGAAGGACTCCTTCACTCTGGTCTGCCTCATCTGCGTCGTTTTTTACCGGGACTGGCAACTGGCCATTATTGCTCTCTTTATCTTTCCCCTGACCATCTACCCCATAGCCAAGTTTGGGGAAAAGATGAGAAAACTGGCCACCCGGACACAGGTAACGATCGGAAGTCTCACTACCCTGCTCCAGGAAACGATATCCGGTGTGCGTATCGTCAAGGCATTTGGCAGGGAAGACCACGAGAATAAAAGGTTTGCCGGAGAAAACGAGAACCTCTTTAAGCTTACTCTAAAGACTGTATCTATAAGCGCCATATCCAGCCCCTTCATGGAATTCTTGGGTGGCCTGGGAATTGCCGCCATTATTTTCTATGGAGGCTACCAGGTGCTCAGGGGGAACTCTACACCGGGTACGTTTTTTTCTTTTCTTACCGCTCTAATTATGCTCTACGAACCGATCAAAAGGCTGACCAATGTCAATAATACCATTCAGCAGGGAATTGCCGGTGCCCAACGGGTCTTCGACATTATTGATACTGTTCCCGGGATCAGGAACAAAGCCAATGCACTCCCCCTGCCGAGGATTTCCAGGCAGATCGTTGTCGAGGATGTCACCTTTTGTTACGAAGAGATACCGGTCTTAAATAATATCAATCTTACGATCAATGTCGGTGAAGTTGTTGCCTTTGTTGGTATGAGCGGGGGGGGGAAAACCTCTCTGGTTAATCTCATCCCACGTTTTTACGATGTGACTAAAGGGAGAATCTTGATAGACGATCACGATATCCGCGATGTCACCATAGAGTCGCTCCGAGGGCAAATCAGCATTGTTACCCAGCAGACGATTCTCTTTAACGATACAGTGAGGAATAACATAGCTTATGGAGACCTCGAAAAAAATGATGCAGATATCATACGGGCGGCAAAGGCAGCTAACGCCCACAGCTTTATTATGAAATTGCCGAAAGGGTATGACACTCTCATCGGTGAGCAGGGGGTAAAACTCTCCGGTGGAGAGAGACAGAGGATTTCCATCGCTAGAAGTCTCCTTAAGGATGCTCCTATCCTAATCCTTGATGAAGCAACTTCTTCCCTCGATACAGAAGCAGAGATCGAGGTACAGGAGGCCCTCGACACCCTCATGAAAGGCAGAACAACGCTGATCATCGCCCACCGGCTATCAACAATACGCCACGCGGACAGGATCATCGTTATTACGAACGGGAAAATCGTTGAAGAGGGGGCCCACGAAGCCCTTCTTACCAAAAAGGGCGAATATTTCAGGTTCTATAATATGCAATTCAAAGAAAACAACAAGAACGGGGAAGGAACATTTTAATACGAAGTTTGGAAGAATAATATGGACAGTGAAACAAAGATAAGTCCTGAAATGCGTCTAACAGAAACGGTGCATGGAGCCGGCTGAGCCTGTAAGATAGGTCCGGGAGACCTGCACGAGGCATTACGTAATTTACCCCTTATCGCTGATCCGAACCTCATCGTGGGGATGGAGCATGCGGAAGATGCCGGTGTCTATAAACTAAGGGATGATCTGGCTATTATTCAGACTCTCGATTTTTTTACCCCCATCGTAGACGATCCTTATACTTTTGGCCAGATTGCTGCTGTGAACGCCTTATCCGATGTCTATGCCATGGGAGGGAGACCCCTGACCGCAATGAATATCATCTGTTTTCCTGTCAGTAAAATGGATATTGCCGTCCTCCGTCAGATTCTTGATGGAGGCATGGATAAAATGCGGGAAGCCGGGGTACTCCTTGTTGGAGGACACAGTGTAGAGGATAATGAGTTAAAGTACGGACTGTCCGTGACCGGGGTCATACATCCCGAAAAAGTCCTGCGGAATAAAGGAGCTGAAAAAGGGGATAAGTTGATCCTTACCAAGCCCCTGGGTACCGGCATTATCAGCACTGCCTTAAAGGGAGGAATGGCCGATGAAGGTCTGGTAGCCCGCTCAGTAAAATCCATGACTACCCTGAATAAAAGAGCCATGGAACTTATGACGGAAACACCGGATATCCACGCCTGTACCGATATTACCGGGTTTGGTTTTCTTGGCCATGCCTGTGAGATGGTTGAAGGATGTGATGTGGGGATAAAGATTTACACCTCTTCCATTCCTTATTTCCAGGGTGTCAGGGAATTTGTTGAAATGGGTGTTATCCCGGGTGGGTTGCACCGAAACAGGTCATTCCGGATGCATATGATCGAAATCGATTCCTCCTGTTCTGACTGGATGATAGATATCCTCTTTGATCCTCAGACCGCTGGAGGGTTACTCATTTCCCTCTCCGCAGTGCAGGCAGAGGTCTTGGTCCAAAAAATGCGGGCAGAGGGCATTGAAGAAGCAGTTATCGTGGGAGAGGTCGTACCGGAACCGAAGGGTAAAATCCTGGTCGTTTAGAACTCGTCCGTTCAAAGCTTTTTAAAGATTATTTAGTGCAAATCAATTATTAATCTCCGCTACTTGCTTTAGAAACGGGTGTTTCCTTACTTGATTCAGCCGGTGATGGTGTTTTAGTTGTCTCCTCTTTCTTCCCTTCTGTAGAAGGTACCTTTTTCCCGCCGTAGTCTGTTACATACCAGCCGGAACCTTTGAGATGGAATGAAGAAAGGGAAACCAACCTTTTGGCTGGGCCGTTGCAGAATTTGCACCTATTTACTGCTGAATCAGTTATTTTCTGTATTAACTCATATTCCTCACCACACTTGCCGCATTTATATTCGTAAATTGGCATATCAACTTTTCCCCACATTACTTATTATATTTGGTAACGATTGCTGAAACAATCGAGAACCAGTGTAAAATCTTGATAAATTTTAGACTGCAGTATGCTTCTGGTAATGCCATGGACATTTCTTTCTTCTTCTTCTTTTTCTTCCTGAGACGCGTCGAACTTACTTTCCCCACATTCAAACCGGATTACGTGAACAATTTCATGTGTAGCAATGTACAACATCAAAGGGTCCAGTTTAATGAAAGAGTGAGCCCTTTCCACGGCATCGAGAATACGGTTATCTTGAAGACAGACTCTATAAAAATGGGGCTCACTTCGTTCTGCATGATCTTTTTGGTAATGATACTTGCAAAGATGGGCAAAAGCTCTTTCGTTAACTTCATGATCTTCAAGATAGGCGAGAGTTTTTACATCATACCGGTAAGCCAACTTTTCACGACGGGTGCGAAAATACCGCGTTGCCAGTTGTTCGGCATGTGCAAAAGCCTTCTTTGCCAGCAAAATCTGTTCTGCGTTAAAATACATGGCCCATCACCGGTATTCCACAAATCCTATAATTTTGCCCACTACTTGTTTAAATATATACATCTTTTTGTTTCTGTCAATAATATTTGAATCCACAATTTGCGTGAATCTACTGAAGAGCTTAGGCGGCTTGGCGGGGGTTAAGATGGGTTCCTTTTTAGCTAGCGAGACCATGCGAATTTTAAACAAACGCTGCTGATGAGGTTGCAAAATATATCTACTTTATCCTCAGCCTAGCGTTTGGCTATCTCAGGGTCTTCTGCAACATAGGATGCAAGATGGGGAAATTTAGACGGGAAAAACAAACAGGTGCAAGGTCAGTTGCAGGTCAGAGTCAGGAGTCACACTTCTTCTATCTCATCACGTGACGCTGTAGATTCCTGCTTATAGGGTATTAAAGATTCTTCTACCTTAAGCGGTGTCATTTTAGGATAAATTTTATCCTTGATCACTATCACCGGAGCCAAGGTACAGCACCCTATGCAGGCAACCCTTTCCATACTGAAATTCAAGTCTTCGCTAGTCTCTCCTACCTTGATGTCCAACTCTCTTTCCAGGGTCTCTAAGACAAGGCTACCGCCCGCCAGATGACAGGCGGTCCCAAGACAAACCTTAACCGGGTATTTACCTAAGGGGACAAAACGAAACTGATTATAGAAAGTAGCAACTCCCCAAACCCACACCTTCGGTACCCCGAGGAAGTTAGCTATCTCCACCATTGCTTCTTTGGGAAGATAGCCCAACTCCCCTTGGACTTCTTGTAAAATGGAGATTAACTCTCCTCTTTTGCCTTTGTATCTACTTATGATTAAGGCTAATTGTTTTTCTTCCTCCTCGGACATCTCCCTTAGCTCTTGGCAAACTCAGGAAGGAAGGATAGAATCCCGGTTGCCTCTCTGGGCCCAACTACAATTTCCCATCCAGGCAGGGCATCTTCTAATTCCCCTTTAATCCGAGCCACTTTCCCCGGAATGATCAATTTCTTGTGTTTTACCTTATCAGCAATGCCGCATTTATTGATAAAGGCCCCTATAGTATCACCACTGAACTTACCCGCTGCCCAGCCGGTAAGGACACCAAGCCCTTCCGTATCCTTTACACACAGGTAGGCGGGGATCTTCGTAGACTCAACTGCCGAGGCAACAATAAAGTATGTCAATGCCCAATTGGAAGTGATCATAACCGGCGATCCTTCATCCGGTTCACCTATCTCATAATATTTCTCCTCTACTGCCAGAGGGAAGCGGGGGTCAGTATAGATATTAAGTCTTTGTACTAGAAGAGGAAGGAGAGAATGTTGTTCGAAATCGGAAAGAACAATTATGCCGGCATATTTTATCATCAAGAGGGATGCGGCAAGGATCTCCTTCAGCCCATCTCCGGCCATAAAACACGGGAAGGCAATAGTAGGATAACCAAGAGGCCTTAAGTTCTGTTTTAAAGCAGACCTCCTGATAAATGTTTGATCCTTCATTGCTTCCATTAAGTTCTTGGAACCGGGGTCTAAAACAAGATCTTCAATACCGGCATCCTTTAACTTGGTAGTTAGAGAGATTAGCCCTTCTATGCCTTTTCCACGAACTCCTATTGGTGTAGGATTCTCTTTAATCTTCGGTATTGCCGCATCAAGGTTCTCCTTGGTTATCGGGTAAAGGAGGGGGGGCCTGTCTGCGCATATATCACGGGCAGAAAACAGGGCATCCGTATCCTCTGATATCAATACCATTCCTGTGTCTACTGATTCGTAGAGTTTTTTCACCAAAGCAAGATACTTGTTTTTATCTTGTGATTCAAAGTAAGCAACCACAAGGTCTGCCTTCAGGTTCAGCCCAACCCAGGGGAAATTGAACTCCTTGATCTTTCTTATCTTTTCGTCGACTTCCGCTTCACTTTCTTTGTCCGAAATGAGAAGAGCAATACCCGGCTGGTGTAGAAAGGTCTTCTCATGACGATATATCACTTCCTCATTACCAATCTGGAGCTTATTTCCCCCTTGGCCTATGGTAACAAGTCTTATGGGTGGCGCTAACAGATCTACAAGCTTTGCCTTTACCTCTTCTGAGAGATGAGGGCATTTATCCACTGTCGCTCCGCCGGACACCAACTTCATAGCAAAAGCAAAACAGGTGGGAAAACTACAATCTTTACACAGCCTCCTTCCCGGAAGCATCTTTACAATTTCAGATCCTGAAATTGGCATAACTATCCTCCTCCCATTGCTCATAATCTTGTGAATTTCGAGCAATTAATCGCAAAATGTAATGAGATTATCCTGGAAGCTCAACCTCTCCTTTTACCCAGGGATGTCCTACCTTCTCCAGGAATGCAACAAGCTCATCACTGCTGCTCACATCCTCTTCTGTAGCGATCTTATCGTAAACTCCATCCGCTTCGAGAACGTCTTTATACCTTTCTTTTACATCCTTGGGTAACCAGACCAGCCTCTTTCTTCCCCCGTCTGCCTGGAAGAATTTTGGTGATCTCAGGAGTTCGAGGGCAATACCGCAAAAACCTTCTATCTGCTTGCCGCCACTTGTGCTGCCAGCCATGCTGGAGAACTTGACTCCGTCCGGGGTGAGCCCTGTAAAGTCTCTATGAATGATACCAAAAGCATCCACCTCAGGGATATAAAAACAGATAGCCTGGAAACAGCCACAGGATGTATGAGGAAATTCAAAAGCGCTATGAAGATAAACTCTATCATAGTTTCCCAGGGACTTTGATTTTATTATTTCATTACCTCCGGTAAATTCCCCTCTAATGTCATCGAGACATTCCCCTTTAGCAAAGCCGAAGATAGGTCCTTCAGGATCAAGTTTGTAGGCGGCTTTACAATCAAACCAGTTCATCGCTCCACAGTTTGCCACCCTGGAGGGAGCAACAATGCAGGAATGTGTTGGGGCGAAGCTCTGACAGAGAACACAGCAATAGAACTCGTCTACATCTTCATCCTTAAGGCCCAGAGCCCTTTTATCTCTCGCTTCATAAACCTTTACGGCCTCGGGAAGGAGTTCTTCTACTTTCGCTTTATCTGTAATAAAAGTAATGGATATCTTCTCGATAGCGTCAATCTCGGAGGTATAGAGCATTATAAGTATCTCCCCTATCTCCTTTAAAGAATTCAACCCTTTCTTGAACGCATCTTTGTTCACTCTGACCCAGATATCATTCCTCTGGGCCATATGCCAAACCCCTTCCATATAGTTGGCATACATATGTATCCTTCTCTCAATGACCGGTTCCATATCCGCTTCAAGTTCCTCACCGGCGACATCAATCAGGATAGCAAGAGGATAAGGACCGCCCTCGCCTAAATCCTTTATGTCCGGCCCAATAATCTCTACCTTTTCGTCTTCTATCTCATCGGCATTTTTCAACCTTGCCCACTCAAATTTCTGAGTGATTTTAGGGCCTCCGAATTCAATATGGAGCTCCTCTTTTCTTATTGCCTCACCTTCATATTGTGGACCGATATCTACATGAAAATCTGACATAACTTATCTCTCCTTTCTCTTTTTTTAAAGATTGGATATTAATGTTTCTAAGAACTCCTTCCACTTTTCATCTTTTCTGATATTGGGAAGTGAAAAATTAGCATTGGGGAAGTAGTACTTACACAGGGTCATAGTCTTTAAATGTGGAGCAAAATGTTTTAATGTAGAAAGCCCCTGCTCCCCCAGATCACTTCTTATGCCGAAAAAGATTACCAGATCGTGGTTCCCCTCCTTCTTAACCCCCATCCAATCCGGGTGCTGCAGGGCATTGATTATCTCCATAATATCATACTCGCTGTCCGGTTTTACCCCTAACTCGGACAACTTTCCGCTCACATGGGCGGTTGCACATATCGGGATATCGGCACGCTTTGCAATCTCAAGGGCATATTCCATAAGGGACTTTCCGTCTATGGCCCCTTCAATCAGAAGGGGACCAAGCACAAGGAGTGGCCTTTTTGCCTTCTTAATCAGTTTTACATATTCAGCAGCATCTTCTATTTCCCTGGCCGATTTTGTTCCCGTCAAAACATTTACTCGATGAAACGGTAATGTTGCACTCATTTTCCCCTCCTTTTAGCTCTGGATCACAGAATCCACAGGAACCTTGCTTTTATAAGTACCTATTAGTGTGGGGAGTCCCACAGATTCCTTTGCCGTCCAGCCGATCTCTTTGAGATATTTTCTTACTTCCTTCTTATAGACTATAGGGACATCAGCATCCCTGCGGACAAAGAGATGCAGATCGTCGGGAAGACCGTTTCCCATGTATTTTTTATACAGGGATATATAGTGATTAAGTTTTATCGCCCGTCCCTGAGGGGTATCATTCTTCCTGATACACAGTTTGGGAATCATGACCATGCATTTTTCCTTAGTCTCGCATACGTTAACCAGATGTTCGGGTGAAGGTTCTCCTGTGTTAATGGTCTGTTTTGACCTTGCATCCATAACCTGCCAATCATCTGCCTCCTTCTTCGAGAGAAATAGTCTCCTGTATTTGGAAGAGTGGGGGCCAAGTATTACAGGAATACCCAGTCTATTACATCCTGTAGCAATGGATGCTGCCTTCTGGGAATATGCCCCCCAGGCGACACCAACGGCGCCGAGCCGGTTCAAGGTATGATCGGCTACTACCTCGTAATTCCCTCGTAATGGTAGTTTGGCAAAGATATTCACTACCTTTATCGCCGCTCCGGTAATGTGAGCGTTTGCAACGCAGGAGCCTACGTTTACCACTCCGCCGCCATCAAAATCAGGAGGATACTTTTCATAGATATTTTTACCGTCGGCATCATTTTTCATGCCGGCAGCCATTGCCGCACAGCCTGAGAGAACAACGATATACTTCCTCTTCGCAAACTCCTCCACCATCTCGGCAATGTCCTCTATATCGGGATAATTAGAGCAACCGACCAAAGCAACAACACCGGGGATCGTGCCCAGCGTGATAGATGCCCCGACGTTTCTTATCTCTGTATCCATAATGGGCCCGCGGCCCGCTCTTATCTTCCAGCTCTCCATACTCGCTCCCGTCTGCATTATCTTGAAGATAGGAACTTCAAAGGGGCAATCCTGCTCACATTTCCCACAACCGATACACTGATTGAACTGCTTTTTTAACAGATCAAAATTACCCTTGGCAACCTCAGTTATGCCTTCACCAATGGAGATAAGATTAGGACATACACGCTCACACATTCCACAATTATTACATTTTTTCGCCAGCTCTTTCGCCTCTTCTTCTGTTACCCACTCTTTCTTTCTCTGGGAAGCGATCTTCATGGCAGTCTTAACCGCCACCTCGGCTGCCTTACCCGGATCAAGGATGGCGAAATGCTTTTTCTCCTCGGTCATCTGCTTGACTATTTCGTCCGTTGGCATCTCTGTAGCATCCTCAAGCCCGTACATAGCCTTATCCAGGGTAGCAATAAGAACTGAGCCTGCCTTGGATGCCTCTTCGGGCATATCGGCTCTGATACACTGCTCATCGGTCATGATGACATCGGCAATGCCTGTCCTGAGGAAGAAGAGCTGCCGGGAAAGGGGACCAACAACCTTGGCCCTGTCCGAATATCTGGTTGTTTCCAGAGCGGTGCAGCAGATACCGCCTACCTCTACCTTGTCATAGAGGTCATTTGCCCTCAGGTAGTCGGTAATCTCCGCAGAGGTAGCCGGATTGTGTCCAACTACCAGGATCATCGGCTTTGTCCGATCTATCGTAGCCCATCCCATATCTACCATGGGTGTTTCCGCCACGGAAGTAGGATAACCAAAACCTACGATCTGTGCAATATCGGCTGCCTCCATCCCCACATGATCCAACATGCCGACATGCAGTGCCTTGGATTCAAAATCCAGATAACTTCCTTCCTGCCCTGTATGAATGGAATCAAGCAGATGGGTGATCTCCTTATAGACATACTCGATAGCTATCTTGAGATCGCCTAAATTTTCCGGTTTTAAACCAACAACCGTCCTGATATTCGGCGCTTCAACCTCAATCATTCTGCCCATATCTATCTTTTTGTCCGCGCCGTGCTTCGCAATCAGGTAGTCCAGAATATGGGCGCCATGGGCAGTATGGCATGAACATCCTATCAGACAAGCCAGAAGTACCATTCTTGCCTGCTGAGCCTTGATATCAATACCGCACGCACCTCTCCTGCCTTCGGTCAGATCGCACTTTCCATAGGTGCAAAGGCAGCACAGATCACAAAATGGGGCATAGAATGGTTCATAAGTCTTGAGTAGTCTCATATCCCAATTTCTGAGAGAGGCGACTTCCGGCATTGGTGTATGACCTACCGGTTCCCAATTGTTTTCCGCCCTTATCAGCTTTTCGACTTCTTTTAATTTTCTTTCTATCTCTTTCAATTCAGCCATGTTTTCACCTCACTGGTCGGATTGTTTCTTTTACTAATTTCAATGTCTCAGGATGTCTTAAAACAAGGATATTTGCACCGGCTAAGATGAGAGAGAGCGCAGTTATTCCCTCCCAGAGTAAACCCTGTTCTTTACTCTCTTTAGCTTGCTTTGTTTTCCAGCATTCATCACCAAGATTAGCAATAATAGGCATCTGGGTCATACTGTCCTCGGTAATTACCCCAATCTGCTTTACCCTCTCCATCAAAGAAAAGCTATACTCCATGCCATAACCCAGTGGTGAAGATAGAGGATCAATGACAATTCTTTCCGCAGGCATGAACTTGCATAGTTTAACGTTCAGTTCTTTAAGCAGATTGATATCGAGAGGTGTTTGAGCAATAGCCGTATGCCCGTGGTCTAAGATTGCCTTGCCGATAATCTGGTAATTTTCTTTTTGTACCGGGCCTATGAGGAGATTACTGCCGTCACAGACTTCAGCAACCTTAGTTAGAACCTCCGAGTCCTTTTTCTCATCTCCGCTGCCATAGACAATTAACGGTACGTTCAGCTCACTTACCATTCTTTTAACTAAGGACGCTGCTTCTTCAGCGGAAGTATCCTTCTCCATCGGATCAGTACTGATAAGGTAGAGGGCGATCGCGTCTACGCCAAATCCTTCACATTTCTTGGCCCATTTTACCGGGTCGGACATTACATCCCGGAAAGGTCCGGCCAGATGTTCCGGCCAATCCTTGGGCTCCATATCAAGAATTTGTAAAGCAAACTTTATAGGATTAGGATATGAGCCTTCGTCAAAGAAATGCAGAGGGAGTTTGTTATCCCCTCCAATCTTTACAGCCTTTTTCCCTTTACCGATAGTCACTTCTCGTATCGTGCCTGTATAAGCGTCAACGGGTGTTTTATATTCCATTCTTTACCTCCTTCCCCAATAAATATTAACTCTCCAACCAGGCGTCAGAATATAGTGTCTCCCCCATGAGAACCTTGGTCGTCTTTACATATTCAACCTCTTTTTCAGATAGAGAAGAAAGGGCGATTTTTTCCCCATCCATGGTTCTGTATATAAGGTCGACAATCTCCGGCATTTCCCCCTTCACCAGCTTCATAAACTCTACATCCAAGGGGTCGGCAATGGCAGAATAAAGCCCGCTCCTGTTCAACATCATAAGGTATGTACGGTTGAGCATGGGTCTTAGTGGAGCAGGCACCCCGTTAGATATATTGGAAAGCCCTACTGTTGATTTAACCCCAGGCAAAACATCCTGGAGTATCTGAATAAAGTCCAGACAGATTACAGCGAACCTCTGCCCTTCACCAGCAGTGCTGACAGGGAGAATGATCGGGTCAATCCAGATATCTTCATCGGGGATTCCAAGTTCATTGGCATACGCTGCTGTATCCAGAATGCTCTCTATCTTAGAATCAACATCAGGGGGCATACCTTTATCCGTCATTACGGAAACCACCACATCACATTTATATTTCGCGGCTAAAGGCAGCATTTGCTCTTTCGATAGTTGTTTCCCCGATGCAGAGTTGAGCAAAGGCCTCTTCTTGCAAAACTTAAGACCTGCTTCCATAGCCACAGGATTCATAGTGTCTATGGTTAAAGGTAAATCAGTAACTTCCTGTACTGTATCCACCAGCCATTTCATTGTCCCTTCAGTATCTTGTTTCATGGGGCCGACGTTTAAGTCGATATAATCAGCTCCTGCCTCGGTCTGAGCCTTTGCCAAATCATGAATCGTTTTTGCATTCCTTTCCCTTACCGCTGTAGAAACTTCGTTCGCGATAACATGTATGTTCTCACCTATAATTATCATATCTTCCTCCATAATCTCATCGTTATCCGCTCATCATAGATTGTGCTTTTTGAACCTCACCGCCTTTGGATACAAAAGCGCCCACCGGGCAAACATCAACACATTCAAGGCAGTTTTGACACCCCGACAGACTCAAAGGTTCATCTTCAAATGTAGCAACCCGCCGTTGGAAGCCACGATAGGTAAAACCAATAGCTCCTGTACCGAGTTTTTCCTCACAGACCCACACACATTTACCACAGAGGACGCATTTATTAGGGTTATATGTCAATACGGAGCTGCTTGTGTCTATGGGCAGGTCCCGCAGAACTTTCTTGAATCTCTTTGTATTAAGCTTCACGCCCAAGTGACGGGCAAGCCTGTGCAACTCACATGCACCCTTTTTAGGGCAGTGACCGCAGTCCACGGGGTGATTACTTAAGATGAGCTCAAATGCAGTTCTTGCCTGCCTTAAAGCCTTTGGCCCTCTGGTATTGACTACCATCCCTTCTGTTACTTCTCTGGTACAGGAAGTAACCGGCGTATCTTCCCCTTCTATTTCCACAAAGCAGAGGCGGCAAGCGCCGAACGGTTCACACCTTTCCCTGATAGCGCAAAGATTAGGGATATAGATGCCATTATCCAAGGCAGCCCACAGTATCTTCTCACCTTCGACAGTCTCTATATCTTTGCCATCTACGTGGAGATGCATGGTCTTCACTAAACTACAGCCCCAACTGCCAGTTTGGCAGACTTGACGGTGTTCATCATCAACATCGTAATAGTCATCGGTCCGACACCGCCAGGGACAGGAGTAATAGCACTCGCCTTTTCCTTGATCCCTGCAAAGTCCACATCTCCACAGAGCTTGGCCTTTCCTTCAACCGTCATTCCAATACGGTTGACACCCACATCAATAACTACAACACCTTCTTTTACCATATCCGCCGTGACTGCGTTAGGCTTTCCCGCTGCCACGATGAGGATATCCGCCCTGCGGGTATGGGAAGCAATATCCTTTGTACCTGTGTGGCAGATTGTCACCGTCGCGTTGGCCCCTTTTTGTTTCTGTAAGAGAATATTGACGATCGGCTTCCCTACGATGTTTGATCTGCCTACTACTACTACCTCAGCACCATCTGTCTTCACACCTGACCGGATAAGAAGTTGCTGGATGCCGGCTGGGGTGCAGGGAAGGTAGTCGGCCTCACCGATTACCATTTTCCCTACGTTGACCGGGTGGAAACCATCCACATCCTTCTTCGGATCAATGGCGTAAAGTACCTTCGTCTCATTGATGTGTTTCGGTAAAGGAAGCTGAACCAGTATCCCATGGATCTTAGGATCGTTGTTATACTGCTCAATCAATTTGAGCAATTGCGCCTCTTTAATATCCTCCGGCTGATTGTCCTGGACAGAGTAAAAGCCCAATTCCTTGGCCGTCTTCTGCTTTCCGGTAACATAGCTCACCGAGGCAGGGTTCTGGCCTACCAGGATAGTAACTAAACCAGGCTCTACGTTATACTTTTCTTTTAATAGAGCCGTCTCCTGTTTTAATTCCTCACGGATTTGTCGGGCAATTTCAGTACCACTGATAAGCTTTGCCGCCATTTCTCCTCCTCCTTTTAAAATAGACCCTTTACCTTACCGGTTTCGACATCCACATCCACCCTTCTATAGGCAGGATCAGAACTGGTTCCCGGCATCAGACTGATAGCCCCCGTCATTGGACAGAGAAATTTTGCACCGGCAAAGACCAGTACATCACGCACCGGCAGGATCCAGCCCTTAGGCACTCCCTTGACAGTCGGGTCATGGGATAGACTTAAATGGGTCTTTACCATCATGGTGTTAAAATCTTTCATCGACGGATCGGCTTCAAACCGCTTAGCCTTTGCCTCAGCCTCAGGTGTCCAGCTAACGCCATCGGCCCCGTACACCTCTTTGGCAATCTTCTCCACTCGCTGCCTCAACGGCATCTCCAGAGGGTAGAGGAATTTGAAATCTACTTTGTCGTTACAGGCATCCATGACCACGTCGGCAAACTCCAGGGCACCTTCACCGCCTTTGAGCCAGTGTTCCGAAAGGGCGCAACGGGCGCCGGCCTGCTCCGCATATTTCCGCACCATAGCGATTTCATCCTTTGTATCGGTATGGAAAGCATTGATACAGACGACGGGATTAATTCCTGACTTCCTTATCACCCCGATAAGGTGCGTCATATTGATCATCCCTTTCTCCAGAAGCCCCAGATTCTCTTTCATATATTCTTCGGGAAGGGGCCGCCCCGCGACTACTGCCGGACCGCCACCATGCGTCTTCAGAGCCCTGATCGTTGTCGTCAGTACCGAAACATTAGGAACAAGACCACTTAAACGGGATTTCACATTCCAGAACTTTTCAAAACCGATATCGGCAGCAAAACCACTCTCGGTAATGTGGTAATCGAACATCTTTAAACCCATACGGTCACCAATAATCGAGGACTGACCAATGGCGATATTGGCAAAGGGACCGGCATGTACCATGCAAGGCTGGTATTCTACCGAGCTCATAAGGGTTGGATTGATGGTATTCCTCATCCACGCACACATGGCTCCTGCGACTTCAAGATCGGAAGTAGTGACCGGCTTCCCCTTCTTGTCATAAGCAACGACTATATTTCCCAATCTCTCCCGCAGGTCCTTCAAATCCCTGACAACGGCAAGGATGGCCATGAGTTCCGAACTAACCGCGATACCGAATTTGGAGGACATCATATAACCGTCCATCTTGCCCCCAATCCCCATGATAATGTTCCGCAACCCTTGAGCGCAAAAATCCATTACCCAGCCCATTTGTATATTGGTCGGATCAATGTCAAGACGTCTAAGATTGCGCTTGGCCAGTTCGGCATCGTCATAATTACGTTCGTGTTGCATTCTGGCATTCATGGCGACCATGGCCAGGTTGTGGGCATTAACGATATCATTGATGTCCCCGGTAAGACCGAGGGAAAATTCCGTCATCGGAATCAGCAGCGCTTTGCCTCCTCCGGCGGCTGTCCCTTTGATATTCATCGTGGGACCACCGGAAGGCTGCCGGAGACAACCGCCGACGTTCTGACCTCTTTTGCCCATCCCTTCCATTAAACCCAGAGAAGTAGTGGATTTTCCTTCTCCCAGGGGTGTCGGGGTAATAGCCGTAACTTCAATATATTTGCCGTCCGGTCTATCTTTGAGGCGGTCCATGATCTTCATGAAGTCGAGCTTACATAATCTTCCATAGGGTATAATCTCATCCTTCTGGAGCCCCAGTTTCTGCCGCCATTCTTCAGTGGTGGGCATATTTTCCTCAGCTGCTTCTGCAATCTGCCAATCTGCGTGTTGTCTCGGATCTAAATCTGCAACCTTTGCCATTCTTCACGTCCTCCTTTTTGAATATTTGTGACTATCTCATTTAGTCGTAATTTTCATTTCATAAATTTTACCACGTGTTCTTTTAACGAGTAATAAACTTTTTGTCAAGCGAACTTTTGTCCCGTTTACCGGCGCTAATGCTGCATTATACGGGGAAGATACCGTGTTTTTTAGCAGGTTTCGTTTCTCTCTTTCCCGCTAACATGGCAAAAGCACTGATCAGCCTCGACCTTGTTACGGCAGGTTCCATTACATCGTCTATATATCCTCTGCTGGCCGTTATATAAGGGGTTGCGAGTTTAGTCCTGTATTCCTGAATTTTTTCTGCTCTTGCCTGGACCGGATCGGCAGCGGATTCTATGTCCTTTTTAAATATGATATTTGCTGCTCCCTCCGGCCCCATAACGGCAATTTCAGCTCCCGGCCACGCAAAAACCATATCTGCGCCCAGTTCCCTGCCGCACATAGCGAGGTACGCTCCGCCGTAGGCCTTGCGTATTACCACCGTCACCTTGGGCACTGTCGCTTCCGAGTATGCGTAAAGCATCTTCGCCCCGTGTCTGATAATCCCGCCAAACTCCTGATTGGTTCCCGGTAAGTATCCCGGAACATCCGAGAGGGTCAACAAGGGGATATTAAAGGCGTCGCATGTCCTGATGAATCTCGATGCCTTATCGGAGGCATTGATATCCAGACAGCCGGCAAGTATCCTGGGCTGGTTCGCGATGATACCCACACTGGCGCCGTTTAATCTCGCAAAAGCGGTAATAATATTTTGGGCGTAATGTGTCTGCGTCTCCAGAAAATCACCATGGTCCACGATGGCGGAAATGACCTTCTTCATATCGTAAGGTTTGCGTGGATTGTCGGGAACAATGTTGTTCAGCGCTTCTACCCTTATGTTTACATCGCCTTCAAACTTAACCACAGGAGGGGTTTCCCTGTTGCTGGAGGGGAAGAAACTCAGGAGCTTCCTGATGTCTCTGATACAGGTGGCCTCATCAGGACTGAGAAAGTGGGCAACTCCGCTCGTCCGGTTGTGGACCATCGCTCCGCCCAGTTCTTGCGGGCTAACCGTTTGTCCTAATACTTCCTTGATCACCTGAGGTCCTGTAATGAACATCTGTCCGATCTTGTCTACCATAAATATAAAATCGGTCAGGGCCGGTGAATAAACGGCTCCGCCTGCGCAAGGACCCATAATAACGGAGATCTGTGGTATAACCCCCGAAGAGATTGTATTTCTGTAAAAGATATGCCCATAACCGGAGAGGGCATCTACACCCTCCTGAATCCTTGCTCCGCCGGAGTCTTCAATACCGATAACGGGTGCCCCCATTCTTAATGCAAGGTCCATGACCTTACAGATTTTCTTAGCGTGCATTTCTCCCAGAGTACCGCCGATTACTGTAAAGTCCTGCGCAAAAACATATACGACCCTTCCGTTAATTTGTCCGTATCCTGTAACAATCCCTTCGCCCGGCGCTACAACTGGTCCCATCCCGAACTCAGTACATCTGTGCTTTACAAAGGCGTCAAGTTCCACAAATGTTCCTTCATCCAGGAGAAGATTTATCCTCTCTCTGGCCGTGAGCTTCCCGGATTTATGCTGTTTATTTATCTTGGGCTCTCCCCCCCCCTGCTCAATCTGGTCTCTAATTTTGTTTAATTCGCTGATCTTATCTGATGCCATTTGATTGTCTCCTGCCTTTCTTATTTTCGTTCGTAGAGCTCGATCGATATTCCGCCCGTGCTTTTAGAACGCATAAGTGACATTTGTGCTAAATGGTTAAAAGGTGAGATCTTTGCAGATAATGAAAATTGGATTCAGAAGGCGTGAATTAAAGATTTTTCGGGCGCTATACCATCGCAACACCGGCAAAGGCGATATCTGAGCGCTTAAGCGCGAGTTATACCTTCGCAGCAAAGTGAGACGTGCATGGTCGGAAAAGATTTTTGAGCACCGATGAATACAATTTTCAAAGCTCGCCAGATACCTTCTCTTTGCCTCTTAGCAACGGGGGCTTCACTTGCAGTAAATAGCAAACAGGGGTGCTATCTGTCAAGAAAATAATCCAAGTATAAAGAGGAGATATGAAAAGGACGATTGGTTGCCGACAAGTTGCAACAGATAACCGAACCGAGTGTCGATTCCTGTGTAATATTCTCAATTGTAGAAATTGTGTAAGGGAGTAAAAGCTTGATTTTAAAGAAGGCCGTTGTAACAATTGAATTAATATGCTACTAACTCATCACAACGAAAAATAAGGACATGGTCTTACATGAGATTTCTTCTCTGTGTGTTAGGTATGGTTTTGATCATAGAGGGGCTTCCATACTTTGTCTTTTCGGGCAAGATTAAGTTATACCTGAGAAAACTGGCCGAAATTCCTGATACAACACTGCAGGTCGCCGGTTTTCTTGCCATTATTGTCGGAGTGATTCTCGTCTATCTTGGAAGAAGTTAAGTTAGAATGAAACTAGACGAATTTGACTATCATCTTAACGAAGAGTTGATAGCGCAGGAACCATGCGAGCTTAGAGACCGTGCACAGATGATGGTCGTGAATAGACAAGCAGGCTTCATTGAAAATAAGATTTTTCATGATCTTCCCGAATTTCTGAAAAAAGGGGATGTCCTTGTTATCAATGATTCGAAGGTGATCCCAGCACGGTTGGTCGGGAAAAGAGCATCAGGAGGGCAGATAGAAATCCTCCTATTAACAAAACGTGATGATATAACTTCCGATCAAGTTTGGGAGATATTATTGAGGCCGGCAAAGAGAATCCGGGTGGGAGACCAACTCTGGTTTAATGAAGGGTGTAAAGCTACTGTAATTGAAAGGATATCGGATAAGAAATGGCTGCTAGCATTTGTAACTGATATTCCGTTTGATCAATTTCTCTGCCAATACGGGAAGGCTCCCCTTCCACCATATATTAAGCGAAGAGGAAATTACACGACTGGGCAAGAGGATATTAAAAGGTATCAAACTGTTTATGCAAGGGTTCCCGGATCGGTTGCGGCACCTACTGCCGGTCTGCATTTTTCCCGGAATGTTCTGAGTACATTAAAAGATCAGGGAATTCAAGTTGCAACTGTCACGCTTCATGTCGGCTACGGAACATTTCTTCCTATCGAAACGGAACTTGTAGAAGACCACGTAATGGAAGAAGAGTTCTTTGAGATAGGAAACGAGGCCGCCGAGTTGGTGAACAGTGCACAAAGAGTTATAGCTGTGGGTACCACGTCAACAAGGGTCCTCGAATCGGCCTCGGATGAACAGGGAAGAACAAGACCTTTGGCAGGATTTACCGGACTTTTTATCTATCCCGGTTATCAGTT